>OGXG01000108.1_pt1 | contig 45134 bp, 27 predicted proteins | sample 1576251 | NCBI WGS metagenome assembly OGXG01 (sample SAMEA3541533, study PRJEB24748) | human gut metagenome | biome: human gut; feature: human-associated habitat; material: faeces | place: China | collected 2012
AGAATACACGAAAGATGTGTAACTGTGGAGCTGAAAATGTTCGGAAAAACGATAAAAAGCAACGCAATAGCTCGAAAAAAGAAGTAAAAAAGAAGCTGCGTATTGTGGCTTCTTTTTTTACACTCTCTTTTGCTTCTTTTTTTAGGTATATTTTTAAAGTTCTCGGGTAACGGTACCTATTTATTAATTGAGTGTTATCTGAAAGAATTGTTGTATATACTATATCAAATACCTGGGAAATGGACAGGAAGCGCGAAATGAAATTACCTATTTATATAGAAGCAGCAATGGGAGTTTTTCTGGTAGTGATTCTGGCAATGGCAGGAAGAAACGGAATGATTCCTCAGAACCAGAAAAATAATGTTATGAAACAGTCAGAAGTAGAACAGAAATCAGATTCTGACATACAAAACGAAAAGGAAGGAGTTGCGGAAGAGGCAACAGATTCGATAGAAGAAGTTGCACAGACTGACAGCGTAGCAATAACAGCACAGATGTGTTCTCCGGCCGGGCAGTATCCAGTCATGGGGGAGAGTGTTGTTACGGTGGATGAGCTTGCAGATTATTTCAATCAATCGGGATACGAATATCCGTCGGAAGAACTGGCAAAAGGTGGTAACTTCATAAGCTGTTTCCTGATAAGTCATTCCTGCAAGTTCATCTACCGTCTTATCCAATGTCGGAAGCTGTTCCGGAACAAATAATCCTCCGTCCTCTGCAAGTCCTTTTAAAATAGCCTGTGAAGCTGTCACTTTTTCATTTGCATTTCTGGTGCTTGTGTACATCAATTCCATTTTCACAATCCTCTTATCCTTTTTCTCTCTTTCGCTCATTATAGATAAAACGTTCTCTCATGTCAATGCATTAAAGCATTAAATTGTCCGAAATCCCCTGAAAACGATCTGATTCTGCTTTCAACTGGTCACTGATCTGCTGGTTTGTCTCCATTTTCTTCTTGACCTTATCCATGTTTTCTACAAGGATATCGGTATTTTCCGCAGCATTTGCGATTCCTTTCGCACTCTCCTCAATCGCCGTGGAAATATCCTCTACTGACTGTTTCATCACAAGGACAACCTCTTTCAGACTGTTTGCACGCTCCTCGAAGTGATCCATGGTACTATTGACATAAGTTGCATCGGTCCGGTACTGCTCGCCTGTTTTTACGAAGCTGTCATAATCCGGCATGATCGTATCATCAATATAGGTAACAAGCTGGTTTGCGCTGTCAGAAAGCTTTTCCACCGCATCTGTGACCTGTGCGTTGATACTCTGGATATTATTCGCTGTCTCTCTTGTGGAATCTGCAAGTTTCCGGATTTCATCTGCCACAACTGCAAATCCTTTTCCTGCCTCTCCCGCTCTTGCCGCCTCAATAGAAGCATTTAACGCGAGAAGGTTTGTCTGGCTGGATACGCTTAAGATTTCTTCCGTCAGTTCATTGACATGTCTGACACTGGTACTCTCCTCGATCGCTGACTTCAGCGACTCGATGATGCCGGCGATCATCCGGCTTGTATTTTCCTGATTGTTTACTGCCTTCTGTTTTAACTCTTCGGCACGCTCCTGCATAGTGGATGCATAATCATTCATTGCCTTCGAATCATCCGCAATGCTGATCACTTCATCATTTACATTTGAAATATTATCGGTCACGGTTGCAGCGGAAGAAGAAACCTCCTCCATCGTTGCAGAAAGTTCTTCCATAACAGCAGATACATCATAGGCATTCGTATTGGCTGTCTCCACACTCCTTCCGACATTCTGGACGACATCCCCTATCGCATTGGAGTTTGTTGCGATTTTTCCGAGAACTTCCTGTAAGGTGTCAAGGAACACATTCATACCGGATGCAAGTTCTGCGATCTCATCATTTCCCTTTACGGTCACACGTTTTGTCAGATCTGCATGACCGGACTGCATATCTTTGACGATCACTTTCAGTTCCTTTGACGTCTTCCTGATCGGACGAACTACTTTAAAGATCGTTATATACAACGATGCGATCAGACTCACAACAATAAGTCCGATAACGATCAGATTTGCATAATTTCCACTGTCATATACCGTACTCTGGTTTGCAACCACCCGGTCTACATCTGCATTGTAAAATTCAATATAAGACGCAAGTTCATCACTCAATTTATTTGCCGCTTTAAAAAGTTCAAGATTACAGTATTCCTGTGCCTGTGTCTTATTACCGTTCTCAATACTGTCCGTCACCTTCTGGTATGCATCCGTAAAGCCCTGATAATAAGCGGTGATATTCTTCACCCTGCTCTTCTCATCCTCTGTCACTGCCATCTGATCTAACTGTTCCAGCAGACTATTGATCTCTTCCTTGGTTGCTGCGCTCTGTTCGAGCATACTGGCACGGTCATTTGTCGACTTTGTCACACACATGCTGTAAGCAAGGATCTCCATTTCCTTAAATTTGTCCGAGATCTCATTCAACTGTGCTGTTTTTGTCATATAAACACTTGTGATCTCATTGCTCGCCTGATACATGGACTTTAAATTCCGATGTCCGATCACAGAAGATAAAATTGCAATGATCACAAGACAGATAACAGGGATCAAAACTTTCCGGCTCATCCGGCTCTGTAACTTTACGCCTCCTGCTTTTCCGTTTTTCTTTTGTTTTCCGTTCGTTCTTTCGCTCATGTTAGTTTTCCCCTTTTCAAATTCCAATTACAATTTTGATCAGAAAATCACTTTGTAATATTATACCAAATTCTTACTTACGAAACAATATTTTATAGCATATCAAATTTATATTTTTACCATATTCTGAATCACTTTCTTACACAGCAAAACAGCAAGTGTTTTTCTGCTGAGCGAACAGTCACCATAATTTTCTTGTTCTTCCTGTTCTGTCATGTTAAAATAGCATATATCATCTCATAAGTGTAAAGTAATCATTTTATGGAAGGAAAACTATAACATGCAAACTGGAGTTTATTCTGCCCAAAAAAAGGACGGAACCGTCTATTATCGCGCGAACATTACATACCAGACAAAACACATCAGTCTCGGCAGTTTTTCATCGGAAGAAGATGCACACTCTGCCTATTTAGAAGCCTGTAACCTTCTGGAAAATGAAACAGCCACGCTTATGAACATCCACGATCAGATCCACTTTCTGTCCTTTGACAAAGCAGTATGTCTTTTAAACTTCCGGGATAATCATCTGTATTTTCATAACCCTATTTATCTGCGCAAAGGCTACTTCAGTTATTTTCTTTCCGATGATATGGAACTGAAATTTGACATTGATGATCTGTTTTATTATGCCGGTCATCGCATCCAGAAACGCCAGGGACATTTATTTGTAAGCGATTATGGCATGCAGTACTCCATTTTGTCCCGCTACGGGATCAAACCCTATGCAGTTACCGGCAGAGACTATCTGTTTTTTAACGGTGATACGCATGATTTCCGTTATTCCAACATTCTGAACATCAACCGTTATCATGGTGTTTTCAGCTATGAGAAAAACGGTGCTACGCATTATAAAGTTTTTATCCATATTAACGGCAATTACAAAATCGGAAGCTATGCCAGCGAAGCCAGTGCTGCCGTTGCTTATAATAAAGCTGCCGATCTTGCAAAAACATTCGGTGTGACCAAGCAGTTCCCGGAGAACTATGTAGACACGCTGAATCCAAGAGAATATGCCGAACTCTACACCCACGTAAAAATCTCAAAAAAATATATCGATTATCTGAAAACATTCGCTTAACCGCAATGCCTGAAATATCTTTACAGCCACCTCGCAACATACAAAAAGACCGTCACACAAACCTGATCGTTTATGCAACAGTCCTCCTGCTTCTGATTGTATTTTGAAATTATTTCTGATTGATATAGTTGACCAGACCTTCGCAGTCGATAATCTTCTGCATGAATGGCGGGAATGCCTGCCCCTGATAAGAAGTTCCTTTTGTCTTGTCGGTGATGACACCTGTATCAAAGTTCACTTCCACCTCATCGCCTGCTTCAATCTCTTTTGCCGCATCCGGGCACTCGATGATCGGCAATCCGATGTTGATCGCATTCCGGTAAAAAATTCTCGCAAATGTCTCTGCAATGACACAGCTTACGCCTGCCGCTTTAATTGAAATCGGCGCATGTTCTCTGGAAGATCCACAGCCAAAATTCTTATTGGCTACAATAATGTCTCCCTCTTTTACATTTTTCACAAAGTCCTTGTCAATGTCTTCCATACAGTGTGTTGCAAGTTCTTTCGGATCTGAAGAATTTAAGTATCTTGCCGGAATAATAACATCTGTATCGACATTGTCTCCATATTTAAATACATGACCACATGCTGCTTTCATATAATCCTCCTTGTTTTGCGAAGCAAAATGCGAACCCTCTGGTGAGCAGAGGATTTAGCCTCCCTTGTTTTACATAACCTCTTCTGGACTGGAAATCTTACCTGTGACTGCACTTGCCGCTGCAACTGCCGGGCTCGCAAGATAAACTTCTGAATCTACATGTCCCATACGACCTACAAAGTTCCGGTTTGTTGTGGACACACACCGTTCGCCTGCCGCAAGGATTCCCATATATCCTCCAAGACAAGGTCCACAGGTTGGTGTGCTGACAACCGCTCCTGCCTCGATAAAGGTTCTTAACAGTCCCTCTTCCATTGCCTGCAGATAAATCTTTTGTGTTGCCGGAATCACGATCACACGGAGTCCTTTTTTCACTTTCTTGCCTTTTAACACGGAAGCTGCAATCCTAAGATCATCCATACGGCCATTGGTACAGGAACCGATCACAACCTGATCAATTTTCACATCTCCGACTTCATCGATCGTTCTTGTATTTTCAGGTAAATGCGGAAATGAAACGGTTGGTTTTAAGGTGCTTAAATCAATCGTATATTCCGCATCATATTCCGCATCCTCATCTGCTTCATAAACAACGTAAGGACGTTTGGAATGTTCTTCCATGTACTGTTTTGCAAGGTCATCCACAGGGAAAATACCGTTCTTTCCACCTGCTTCGATCGCCATATTTGCAATTGTAAAACGATCATCCATCGTCAGATACTGAATTCCATCACCCACAAATTCCATCGATTTGTAAAGTGCACCATCCACACCGATCATTCCGATAATATGTAAAATAATGTCTTTTCCACTGATCCACTTAGCCGGTTTTCCAGTCAGATTAAACTTCATTGCAGACGGAACTTTAAACCATGCCTTTCCGGTTGCCATTCCTGCCGCCATATCCGTACTTCCGACACCGGTAGAGAATGCTCCAAGTGCTCCGTAAGTACAGGTATGGGAGTCTGCACCAATGATTACATCTCCTGCCACGGTAAGTCCTTTTTCCGGGAGCAGCGCATGTTCAATTCCCATCTCCCCTACATCAAAATAGTTGGTAATGTCATGTCTGCACGCAAATTCCCGCACGCATTTACAGTGCTCTGCTGATTTAATATCCTTGTTTGGAACAAAATGATCCAAAACCAGTGCTACTTTATCTTTATCAAACACACCGTCCACTTTCATCTTATCCATCTCATGGATAGCCACCGGTGATGTAATGTCATTTCCAAGAACTAAATCCAATTCTGCCTCGATCAACTGTCCTGCACTTACAGATGGAAGCCCTGCATGTGCCGCCAGGATTTTCTGCGTCATTGTCATTCCCATGATAAAATCCTCCTTCACGTAATTATTCCGATTCCCTGCTGTTATCATAAATCATCAAAACAATTACTCTGTTTATATTCCCGTGATATTCTCATTTCTCACGGTTCCTTTTACTTGTATTCATTGTAGCATAGGTAATATTATAATACAAATACATAATAAACATATTTACCATAACTATCTTTTATGATATAATATGCGTACGCAATGAGCAGTGCCAATCGAGAATATACAGACCGGACATGCTTGCATGGTAAGGTCTGTATATATCGAGAGTGATAGGGCGAATGCCCGTCAGCCAGAAAAATCTCTGATTTTTCTGGCATGCACTGCGGACAAAAACTCACTCAATAATACATTTATCAGATAACAAAAAGGAGTTTTTATGAATCAGAATTTATCCTCTTACCGTATTTTTTATACAGTTGCAAACACCGGAAATATCTCAAAGGCTGCAAAGGAGCTTTATATCAGCCAGCCTGCGATCAGCAAATCCATCCAGAAGCTGGAGGAAAGCGTTGGCTGCAAACTTTTTTCCAGAAGTTCCCGCGGCGTTGTTCTGACCGATGAGGGAAAACTGCTCTATGAGCATGTCAGTGAGGCGTTTGAAACCCTGACTATGGGCGAAGAAAAATTAAAACGTTCCATCGAGCTCGGTGTCGGACACTTAAAAATCGGTGTCAGCTCCACGCTCTGCAAATATCTGCTTCTGCCTTACCTGAAAGAATTTATCCGGCAGAACCCGCATATTTCCATTTCCATCTCCTGCCAGTCCACCAATGATACCTTAAAACTGCTGGAAGATAACAAAATTGATATCGGTCTGATCGGGAAACCGGAAAATCTGAAAAATATTCATTTTGACTTTTTGGAGGAAATTGAAGACATTTTCGTTGCAGCCAAAGATTATCTGCGAAACCTGAAAGCAAGAGGGATTCAGAAAGATCATATTTTACAGAGTTCCACGCTCATGCTGCTTGATAAAAACAATATGACAAGACAGTACATTGATGATTATTTACAGGAAAATCAGATTATCATCAAAGATTCCATCGATATTTCTGACATGGATCTTCTGATCGATTTTGCCCGCATCGGTGTCGGTGTTGCATGTGTCATCAAGAACTTTGTCCGGGAAGATTTGGAAAACGGAACTCTCATGGAAATTCCACTTGGCTTTCCAATCCACAAACGTGAAGTCGGTTTTGCATACAAGACAACAACCAAGCCTTCTAAATCACTTGCGGAATTTATTCATTTTTACAAGACTTACCGGTAGGACGCTGATGCGCGCAAGCTTTAGCTTGCATAATTCTTCTGCGCATCAGTCGCATCCTTGTGGAGCATTTTTCTTGCATAGGAAGCAATTTCCTATGCAAGAAAAAACGCCGTGGCAGCTGCCACGGCATTTTTTCTTATCTCATAACAATATTCACGATACGTCCCGGTACATAAATCTCTTTTACGATATTTCCCGTGAGTTTATCTGCAATCGCTTCTTTTGCTTTTGCAATGACATCCTCTTTTGCATCGTCTTTTCCAATGGAAAGTGTTCCCTTGGTCTTACCATTGATCTGGACTGCGATTTCCACAGAACTCTCAACGGTCTTAGCCTCGTCAAATTCAGGCCAGGCTGTCTGATAAACTTTTCCTTCGAAACCTGCAATCTGCCATAACTCCTCAGTGATATGTGGAGCAACTGGGTTCAATAAAGTAATTAATGTTTTAAATTCTCCCCTTGTAATCGCATTTTTCTTATAAAAGTCATTGATAAGTGCCATCATTGCTGCAATTGCAGTATTATATTTCAGATTTTCAAAATCACTGCTTACCTTCTTGATCGTCTGATGCATCTTTGTCTCCATATCAGCGGAGTAACCTTCTTCGTCAGTCATAAGATCCTGTAATTTCCATACACGCTCCAAGAAACGACGGCAGCCTTTGACGCCATCTTCCGACCAGGAAGCGCTTAAATCGAAAGCTCCGATGAACATCTCGTAAGTTCTCAAAGTATCTGCACCGTATTCTCTTACAATATCATCCGGATTTACGACATTTCCTCTGGATTTTGACATCTTCTCACCGTTCTCACCAAGGATCATACCGTGGGAAGTTCTCTTCTGATATGGTTCCGGGCAAGGAACAACACCCTCATCATAGAGGAATTTATGCCAGAATCTGGAGTACAGTAAATGTAAGGTTGTATGCTCCATACCACCGTTATACCAGTCAACCGGCATCCAGTATTTTAATGCTTCCGGGCTTGCAAGTGCTTCATCGTTGTGTGGATCGGTATATCTTAAGAAATACCAGGAGGATCCTGCCCACTGAGGCATGGTATCGGTCTCTCTCTTAGCCGGTCCGCCACAGCAAGGACAGGTTGTATTTACCCAGTCTGTCATAGCCGCAAGTGGTGACTCACCGTTATCTGTCGGCATATAGCTGTCAACTTCCGGTAACATTAATGGAAGTTCACTCTCATCGATCGGAACATATCCGCATTTATCACAATGTACGATTGGGATTGGCTCGCCCCAGTATCTCTGGCGTGAGAATACCCAGTCTCTTAATTTATAATTTGTCTTGGCAGTTCCGATGCCTTTTTCCTCTAAGAACTCGATCATTTTTGCTTTGGCATCTTTTACTTCCAGTCCGTTTAAGAAATCAGAGTTAATGAGAACACCTGTTGCGACATCTGTAAATGCAGCCTCATTGATGTCTACTTCCTCTCCGTTCTTTGCAACCACCTGGATCATCGGCAGATTGAATTTCTTTGCAAATTCCCAGTCACGCTCGTCATGTGCCGGCACTGCCATGATCGCACCTGTACCATAGGACATTAATACATAGTCAGAGATCCAGACCGGAATCTCTTTTCCGTTTACAGGGTTTACTGCTGTTAAACCGTCAATGCATACACCGGTCTTGTCTTTTGCAAGCTCTGCACGCTCAAAATCAGATTTCTTCGCAGCCGCCTCGCGGTATGCCATGATCTCATCCCAGTTTTTGATCTCGCTCTGGTACTTATCGATGATCGGATGCTCCGGGGATACGACCATGTAAGTAACTCCGAATAATGTATCGCAGCGGGTTGTGTATACACGAAGTTTATCTTCTTTTCCTTTAATAGAGAAATCAACTTCAGCCCCCATGGATTTGCCAATCCAGTTCTTCTGGGAAACTTTTACACGCTCGATGTAATCCACGTGATCTAATCCTTCGATCAGTTTCTCTGCGTAATCCGTGATCTTTAGCATCCACTCACTTTTTACTTTGCGGACAACCGGAGCTCCACAACGCTCGCAGACACCGTTTACAACCTCCTCGTTTGCAAGACCTACTTTACAGGAAGTACACCAATTGATTGGCATTTCTTTCTTGTAAGCCAAACCTGCTTTAAAAAGTTTTAAGAAAATCCACTGTGTCCATTTATAATAATTTGGATCTGTGGTGTTGATCTCTCTGTCCCAGTCAAAAGAATAACCGAGCGAATGAAGCTGATCTTTGAATCTTGCCACGTTCTTCTCTGTTACGATCTTCGGGTGAATCTTGTTCTTGATCGCATAGTTTTCAGTTGGAAGTCCGAATGCATCCCATCCCATTGGATAGAGTACGTTGTATCCCTGCATTCTTCTCTTTCTAGCTACAATATCAAGTGCTGTGTAAGGTCTCGGATGACCTACGTGAAGTCCCTGTCCTGATGGGTACGGGAACTCAACTAATGCATAATATTTTGGTTTGGTAAAGTCATTGGTTGCTGCGAAAGCTTTCTCATCATCCCAGACTTTCTGCCATTTTTTTTCGACTACCTTATGGTTATAAAGTTCTGCCATGGTATTCCTCCTTCTTTTTTATCAAGCATGATTCATGATTTTGTGGATTTTGTGGTAATAGAACAAAGTTTCCTGTTACATAAAAAATCTCCGTCTCCAAAAAGAGACGAAGATATCTGTTCACTCCGTGGTACCACTCTCATTCGCAGGATGAACGGTTCATCCAAATACGCACTCACATTCTTAACGCGAATCACACGTTCTGACCTACTTGTTTTTTCATTTCAATCAGAAAACTCAGAGGCGAGTTGGGAACTTCCAAATACTGTCTTGCACCATCCGACAGCTCTCTGACACTTTTTCGTTCTTAATACTCCTCGTCAACGTCATATTTTATGCTTTTAACATGATTTATTTTAACATATGAAATTCATTTGTCAATATTTTCAGAGCATATCCCACTTTGAAAAATCTTCGTGATTGTCTTTTGCAAAAATAGCAATTGCAGTCATCAGTAAAATTTTAAAATCCAGAAACAGGGAATAGTTTTCAATATACATCAGATCCCATTTCAGTTTGTCCAGAAAACTTGTGTTATAATTTCCCATCACCTGTGCATATCCGGTCAGTCCGGCTTTTACCTTCGTACGAAGTACAAACTCTGGAATATCCTCGACTGCTTTTGCAATAAATTCCGGACGTTCCGGTCTTGGACCTACAAAACTCATATCACCTTTTAAAATATTTACAAGCTGTGGCAGCTCATCTAACTTCGTATTCCGAAGGAAACGTCCTACCCGTGTCAGCCGTTTGTCGTGCTTTGTGGCAAGCTGCGGTCCCCTGTTTTTCTCCGCATCCGTGATCATGCTGCGGAACTTGTAAATTTCAAATTTTTTCATGTCTCTGGTACAGCGGACCTGCCGGTAAATCACACTGCCGCCGTCCTCGCACTTAATGCAGATTGCAATAATCAAAAACAATGGAGAAAGATTCACCAGAAACAACACCGAAAAGACGAGGTCAAAGCATCTTTTTACCGCACGCTTGGAAATTTCCATTCCAAAATGGTTACAGAAAAAGACCGGTGAATCGTGATACTGTGTCAATCCTGAACCGCGTATCATAATATCCGATAATTTTGTGTTGCAGTAAACCTGCCTGTCCATATAGTAACAGAACTTGAGCAGTTCATTCCGCTCGTCAGACGGCAGATCTTCCAGAAAAACAGAATCGTGCACCCTTATTTTCTCTTTTGCATCCTCTAAAGTATCGGCTCTGGTGATCACACATGCGGTCGTGATCTGAAAATGCTCCATGATTTTCTTATAAATCTGAAAAATACCTGCAAATGTAATACACTGGATTGTACTGAGCAGGATCAGCTTCCACAGAACCAAAAGAATGCCTGCAAAATGCACTGTTTTTGCTCCCACAAACAGATACCAGACTACATTTACAGCGGTCAGCCTTCCCCACAGTTCCACATAAATCTCATAGCGCCTGTTATTATTATTTCCAAGTTTCCGGACCACACACAGATAAAGTAAAAAGAGGTACGCAACAAATACCCAGAGATCAAACCGCATCTGAAACTGATGTTTCAGGAACCAAATATATTCACATATCCAGCCACCCCACAAAACGGTCTGCATCAGGATATAATTAATCTGTCGTTTCATAATACATTTGCCTCAAATTCAAATTTCTTCTTCAGTGCTTTCAAATAAGCTTTCTTGTTTCCGCTGGCTGCCAGAATCGGTGCATAGGCATCCCTTCCGCTCACACAGAACAGATATGGATACCCGGAAAAATGTTTCTGGTAATCACGCACAAAATCCAGAATACCACTCTGGATCTCTTTCATTCCCTCCGGATTTGCATCCACCTTTCCGAATAAATACGAAACCTCCCCGCTCGCTTCATCCAGTTCAAATCCAAGGAACTGCGGTGTCGGCGAGGCGAGCAGCAGTTCAAAAAAGATATTGTCATCCGTGTTTGGATCATGTTTTTTCCATAAGTCTCGATTGAACGACTGCGCATACAGATATGCTGCGAGTTTTCCATTCTGCAAAAAAATTTCGCTCGCATCGACTTCAAAATTATGAACGGAATTAGTGCCCGCGATCGCCCCGGTAATGCTGCACGGAAGCTTCCACACGTTCTGTACCAGATAGTCCAGCGCTATCGCCCCACTCCCTGCCCAGCCGATATCCACCGCAAGAGCATTCCGGCTGTCGCCCAGTACTTTTTTATAGTATAATTCCGCAGCTTTGGATTCCCTGTCATAAACGGCTGTCACATCCTGCCAGTTTGCTTCCAGAAAACGTTTTACCTGTCTGACGTTCCCACTTGTCAGATATGTTTCATTGGGTAATTGCTGTAACAGACGATCCAGCAGAAATTCCAGCCGCATGGATTTTAAAATCTGCTCTAAAGTATAAGTTCCATCCGCTTTATGATACAGATACCGTCTGAAAAAATCATAACGGTTATAACGCGCCATCAGTTTTGTTGCCGCAGCTCTCGACCAGTAAACATACTCTGTTTTCTCCTCCGGGAACAGCACAGCATATGCCTGTCTTAAAATATCCCCATCTCTGGACAAAAACAGCAATTTATCAATCCCATGCTCTCTGGCATATGTATGAATAAAATTGCAGTACCCGAGCACAAACAATCCGCCATAAATATAGCCGTACTCATACTCCATCGACAGCTGCTCTGTGCCATTGTATAGCTTATTATTTACCATTCCCCGATACGCACCGCCGACAACTGCCGACATATCATATGTCCGGTACAAAAGTGCATTGCGGTTCACATTCGGATAATAAAACACCTCAAATCCGTGTTTCTTCGCATTTTTCACATCGCTCACCGGATTGTCGCCCACATGGATCATAGAATCCGTGTCCGGGTATGCCCTTTTTACAACTTCATATAACGATCCTTCTGCCTTACTCTTTTCATATTCACAGGAAACATAGAGTTCCTCATATCCTCCATAGCCGTTTCTTTGCAGCAGCTCCGATAAAAATGCTTTTGATAAATACATGTCCGAAGTGATCACGAGCCGCTTTCCATGTTCCATCAGCTGTGTAAACACCTGCTGCATAAATGGATTGGCATAGCAGAACTCCATTTCCAATGCCTGCTCCATCTGCATTCCCTGCTCTTTTGTGACACCGATTTCATTCTCTAATCTGCTCCAGATGTCAGAAAGCTTGATTTCATAATGCTTCTCTTCTTTATACTTTTGTGTTCTTGCATCTGCTTCTGCCTGCATACGGAGTCTCTTAAAATCCAGAATCCCTGTTTTTTCCCCGAGAAAGAAAAATAAATCCGTCGGCTCTGAAAACGGTCTGAAAATGAGCGTATCAAAAATATCAAAAGATATCACATCATACTGCATCAAAAAAGAAACCGTTTCCGATACACTCTTACGGTCACGGTTTGCCAGCACGGACTCACTCTCTGCGCACGGCGGTTTCTTTTCCTCGTAAACCGGAAACTCTGTCTGTTCTCCAAGGAATCTGCAAAACAGTACATAATAACAGAAATTCAGCCCCAGCAGATAAAACCATGAAACCACCTTCTTCATCCCTGTCGTTCCATCATGAAATCTGTGGTAACGCTGCCTGATCCCCGGTTTTCTGTTCACTAAAAAATGATATATCTTTGCTCTCAATGTCTTCTCCATTGTTCGTTTAAATAGTATTTTCTATATACGTTTTAAACATGACTTTTGAGTAACATTGTAGCGCATAGATGGGGAGATGTCAATTTGTGGGAAACTGGAACAACGTTTGCCATTGCATAAAAATAAACCAGCCCTGTCTGAATCTCTCAAACAGAACTGGTTTATTCATCCAAGATTCAGCCCTCAGTCCTTAATCTTCATACTCTGGAATTTGAATCCTGCACTCTCCTAAATCAGCGTCAATCTCTTTTTTTCTGAATTTATCATAATCCGTTTCAATAAATAGCCAATCGGTTAAAGTTGGTGGTGGCCAAGCCTGTGGATACGTCCATCGATATTTTGCATAATATTCCGCGCGTTTGATAAACCAGTCACTTTTATAATATTCCCCCAGTGCCTTCATTTTTTCAATAATTTTATCCTTCTTTGCATTTTCATCCTGCGCACTTAAACGATATCCCTGTTCAGCTTCATATTTCTTACAATAATTTTCAATATCGCCTAAATACTGTTTTAAATTCTCCTCCACCATATCATGACAATATCGCTGCTTCTCACATTTTCCATAACATTTTATAGTGCTTTTTCCATCTTTACCATCACTTTGCCCAACATACCTCTTTTCTTCAAAAACAGGAATATGTGCCACTAATGAAAATGCACTCATCATGGATTCTGCATTTGGATTTCCCTTATCCAGATGAGGCTGCACATCACAAATAAGTAAAGCCTGCTCTTCGGAACCTAACGCTCCACGACATTTGTCTGGCTCCGTCTGCATATAAATCCCCGGTTTAAGACCGTGATAAATTGTATTTTGCATCAGAAATTCATTTTTATTTATCTTGTAATCATCCCATGAATCCGGTCCGATAAAACAGCTTCCTCCGCGTCCCCCAGTTCCGACTGAATTGCAAAATACCGTTTTCAGACCAGCAGACAAATAAAATCCCTGACCAAATACATAATAATCTACAGCTCTTGTAGTACATGCCGGCACAAGAAGAATTGGTCTTCGTGGCTTTCTTTTTTCTATCTTTTTATCATTCCTACGTTGATAAATTGCAGTTGCCTCTCCAAAACTTCTGATATCCTCTAAGTATTTTTGTACATACAGGTCATATATCTCTTTGTTTTCTTTCTTGTCATTGCTGCTATATCGCATATATGCATTTAAGGACCCCGATACAAAACTTGGGAAATTACTAATCGAAGATACCGCAAAAAGTTCTGCACAGATTAACTCTATTACATCATCCCTTGCGTCTCCAAATATATCTATTTTTTCTTTTAATTTTTCATTTAAACAGTTCTGAAAAATTTGCATAATAGGATTTAACTTATTACTGCTTGCTGCATACGCAGGAACAGGATTAATATCCTCCTCCAATGCCACTGATGGATACTTCTTAAACTTTTCAATTACTATTTCAGGTACATGTTCCGCATTTGGTGTAATAATTGGCAACGGTGCTGAATGCCAGTACATTTTTTTGTTGAAAGGCGTATCTAACTCAGCTAAATCTCCCTCCATTCTATATCCAGCCGGAATCCGGAATGTTCCTGCCCAAACAGAAAAATGATACCCCTTTTCCTCAATTTGATTTCTCATCCAAATTACCGTTTCAGGGCGTACGGAATACTCTGGCAAAAGAAGAATATCTACATCAAAGAGATGACATGTTTTCATAACTGTTTTTAGCAAATTTCTTCTCCGAAACTCCGCACAGCTAAGATAATATCCCATATTCTCCGATTTCTTTTCTTCATACTCTTTTCTGGAACATTTCTCAGCACTTGGATGTTTGTAGCTTGAATCAATCCGAAACTGAAACACCGCAATTCGATCTGCATTCTGAAACGGCTTATTTCCTCCTCTTTTTTCCCATGCCGCTTTTTGAAATCCCCGAATATAACTTTCATCTGATTGATCTTCATCTGTTTTTTTATGTTCGGAGTCTTCTCCTCCATTTGCATCCGATGCTTGTACCACTTCCTTTGTATCAGTCTCTTCCTTTTTTACTTGAATCAGTTCTATCTCTTTTGTTTTTAAAGTTTCATCTACTGCTGTGTGCTCCTCCTTAGATTCATTTGATGTCTCCCAATGTTGTAACAATTCCCCAAGTTCCTGCTCAACAGCAGAAAATCCAACGACTTTGTTTCGAATTACCGTTTGAGTAAAAATAGAAAATTTACTATCTTTCATACTATGTTCTATAGTGCTTACATTTCTATTGAGTTTTCCATAGGTAACAAAATAAGGTGGTCTGTCATAATCTTCCCATTCTGTTCTGATTTTGACTCTTTTAGCTTCTAAACTCATTCTGAATTCATCGGATTCCATTTCCTTTATCTCTGTGCCATACGCCAAGTCCAATCCAACCAATTTATTAAAAATTTGATCAACATTTTTCTTTTGCCATACAAAAAAGAATTTGGTCATACCATCAAACGGAAACTCTTCTTGTCCACTCTGATCTTTTTTTTGCTCTGATTTAATGATCCTTATAATCTCTTTTAAATCACTTTTTATTTTTTCCCGATTTATTTCATGTTGAGAATCAAACACAATAAATCCTGTACTTTTATCTGCCTCATACACTTTAGCGAGTAATACAAGCCATCCAAGATGCGTTATATTTTTTAGTTTCGTATTATATCTGCTCTCGTCCAGAAAATCTTTGTATACAGATACAATATCTCCCTCCGTAATAAGTACATCTTTATCATCCAGACCTACTTCTGCTAATGGGAGTTCATCTGCTAACTCCAAAAATTTCTTTTTCTGCTCTCTGTCAAGAGAAAAAATGCCTTCCAAAACCTGCATACGAAGGTGCATTAAAACTCCATCCGCGTATAATCCGGCAGCCAAAACCCTCAACCCTGAAAATTTTGGATTTTTCTGCACAATACCCATAAGACTGTCTGCAAGCATATAATAGCATCTTGGAACACGTCTTTTAACAGGACACTCTGGTGAAACAATATCAGTATCTTTCATATGTGAAATAAGATGTTTGAATCCAAATCTCAGATAGTTTTTGGTCCAAATAGCATATCCCAGATTCATCTCAAAATGTTCCATAACACTGCATTCCATTTTTCTTTTGATAAAAGAATTGGTGATTCTTGCGTTTTCTAAATAAAGTGCCTTATCAGACTCCTTCATATTAGAACCCGTATATTCCTTCATCAATTCGATTGTCCGTTGTACTGACACTTGGTATGACCGCTTTTTTCCGACTGCTGCCCTGTAATTTTCGAAAGAACTACCATACAATCTACGCATGGAAAAATTCAGCATTTCTGCATCTTTTTTTGTATTTCCATCAATGCTGTCACGTAAAAGCACTGCGTCCAGATTGCATGCATCTTTCAGTAAATATCCACTAATCCAATATGCCTGCCCGTCTTCATATACCTTTCTTAATGCATATCTTCCTGTATCATTTCCTCCACTTACTGCAACAGCATTTGTCATGCTGGAGTCCGAAATCAAATAGGCTGTCTGTATGTCCAGTAATACATTTCCACCTTCTTTTTTTATGAAAACATTTTTATCTGAAAGAATTAAATTTTTATCACTATACTTTTGCTTTATGCGTTGATTTGTTTCATCAATTATATCTTTCAACGGTTCATATACATCACAAATGATCTTCATACATTCAACAGCGCTATGCAAAATTTCCAGATTTTTTCCTTGAACATAATGTTTTAAATCATTGTATTTATCGCCTTCTAAGTTTCTTTCATAAACACTTCGTTTTGTATGCTTATCAGACGTAGAAATTTCGTTCCATTCTGCTTCATTCAGAATAGTATCTTCTCTTATAAAATCAACTCTATGTACCTTTAAAATTTCACATTGATTATTTTTATCCGATTTTTTTTCTAAAGCCATAATACCCGGATAAGCAATTCCCGGATAAACCGGTAAAAATTCGTTTTGATCTGCGGATTTTTTAAACAAATACTTTTTTAATAAAGGTATCTCGTTTACTACTTCTGCCTTCAAACTCTCCGGCACTGTACTCAATAATACTCGTAATGCCATTGTACATTTACTATCATCAATATCCTTAATATATGAAATATCTGACTCTTCAAAAATCCATATTCGAATACAATCGAGCAAAATATTCTCTGCCTTTGTTCCATACTCCGGGATATAATTTTGAACCTGACTTTTGACCTCTTTAAAATCCTCTATTCTTTGCATTCTCATAAATTTTTCTATGAACCATGAGAAATTTTGTAACAAATTTATATTTACATTACTGTTGATTTGAAATTTGTTTATATCATCTGGACTTTTAGAGGCATCCCAAATCCAACGCCATGTATACTCATTCTTAATGCCAATATTCCTCAAATCGTATTTCCATTTTTGTGCCAAACCGCAAAGTTCAATCATTTTAAGGGACAGTGCCCATTTATTTATTCCCAAAATATTATCATTAGAAATTGCAGTCTCTATATTTTTGCAAATTTTTTCGGTATTTTTTTTGATTGCTTCTTCAACGAATCCCCACTTTGCCCGGCTTTCCAGATTCTTTGAATTCTTTTGTCTCTGCAAAATTTTTATACATCCGGAAAGTAATACCAGCATGTCCAATCCATCCTCTAAAAACAGGGAATCTTCCAGACTATGCTTCACTCCTTCGTCCCAATAGCTTCTATATTCCTTAAGCAGATCATCCGATTTCGCAGCATAAAATAATAACATCTCTGAAAAACGAGCAATATCACGGTAACGAATATCTTCTGTTTGAAAGAAAACATTAAAAAACTGTGGACATAATTCCTCTTCCTCTATATCATCTTCATACAAAAGCGTATACATGTTGCTTTGTAACAGACGCAATGCTGCCCTTCTATCTGTCACTTCATAATCTTCATACTCTTCCAGCAGGGTATCATATGCATCATCCGCCAGATCAAAACCAGCCGAAACTCCAAATCCTCCTCTTTCACTTATAATCCAGTCTCCAGCTTCCTCCTTTGATATTCCGTCTTCTGCCTCTGTTTTCGGGCTCAAATTCAGTCCAAGGTCATATAACTGTGACGCAATCTCACTTTTTATTTTCATAAGAATTTCTGGTGAAGATGCTATGATAATCATATCATCTACATAACGGGCATAACGGGCACGTATCTTTCCTTCCTGACAGCCAGCATTTGCCTCCTGCAACAATTTAGCCACTTTCTGATCCACTAAAAAAAGTGCCACATTTGCAGCATAAGCGGACAAATTTGGCCCTTGTGGGATTCCCTGATTGCTATCTGTCTTCTCTTTTAATTCTCCCGTACAGGCATCATAATATTCCACTTTAAACAATTCATCCAATATCCAGGATACAACTCTTTTAGCCCGGTTATCATTTTCATCATCGTTTCCAAAAACCGCAAAACGTTCTTTATCATAGCGCAAGGCCTCTTGTACTGACTTATATAATGCATTTCTCACTACAAACTTACTTAAATTGTCGTAAAATCCCTGTATATCTAATTTTACCCGATAGATGGTTTCGCTTTCCATTTTTTCAATTCCATCTTGTATATAACCAACATATTCCTTCCAGCAGTCATAAAACGGACGAAACATTCCATTTTTTATTTCTGTTGTTCCGTTAATTACATCCATATCTATCTGATAGGCATAACTAAGCGTTTCTTCTGAAATATCCTGATATTCATAACCTGTCAAATAAGTCCCTGCACCTCTTCGATAACGCACCGCTGGTATATTTCTTTCATAATTCATCTCTGGACTGCTGGCAAGTAATTCATTTAATACATATTGTTGTAACAGTAATTCTTCATGACAATATAATTGCTTTTTTCTCTGAACATCATACTTTTTAGGAATCATCATTGAAAATAATGGTATTGAGATTTTTTCATCATTTTCTAATCCATGATATAAATAGTCAAAAAATGCATCTGCACCAAATGCGATCCGATCCCATGACCCCTCTTCAAGACATACCTCCTCACGCTCATAACTTGTGCGTGCAATCTGAAGAGCTGTCTGCATTTGATAATAATAATTTTTTTCAGACTTTGAAAATAAGCCAGACTTTGTATTTTTTTCTGCAAAATTATTTACAGATTTTCCTAAAATAAACTGTCTGATCAACCAATATGACTTATCTTTTACATTTTCTTCTGATAAGCCGCCTTGCTCTCCTATAATTCCATCATAAAAATCAAATAATCCTTTCCACTCCTGTTTTGGAAGAATCCCTTCCAGTTTATGTAAAAAAGAAATCCTCTCTTCTACACTCATCGCTTCAAAACGTTCTTTTACATCAATCTGTGAGAGCGGCTGTCCCTGTTCTTTCATATAATATCTCATCAGGAATTCAAATCCTGAACAGATACTATTATTTTCCTTTTTTTCCCTACAAGCTTCATCTGGATCTTTGGCATTACTCTCTACGATCACAACATCTACATAACATCTTTTGAGTACCTTACTTTTCCAAATTTTAGAAAGACTGTTGACCGTCCCTTTCTGTCCAGCTTCATCTGCATCTAAAAACAGACGCAATGAAACATTTTTTTCTCCGATTTCATCTTCTAATATCTTTATCTGATTGTTTGCCAATGAGCTGCCAAGAACCGCTACTGCCAGTAAATTTTCGGATTCCAATCGAAGTGCATCAAAAAATCCTTCCGTTATATAAATCTGTTGATTTTGGACATCATCTTTTAAATTCTTTTTTACATGATCAAACCGATATAATAATTCTGATTTTTTTAAATTACGCGAAAATAAATATTTTGGTTTATCGCTCTCCCTGACACTTCTTGCCGCAAATCCGCAAATCCGTCCATTCGTATTTCTAAGCGTAAAGATCACACGATCTTTTGGGGAAAAATCTTCATAATGCTGCTCTTTCCATGTTCTTTTCCAAGGCAATGCTTTTAACATTCCACATTCTTTTAAATTTTCCAGTTCCTCAATGTGATCATCCGCTGAAGCAACATAAGCACTATGTAATTTTTTCCCTTTTGCATAGAAAATGTCTCTTTCTGTCAAAAAATCTTCTGTATATCCTCTTTTTATCACAAATTCATGAAATTTTTCTTCTTCATCAGGCGTCATTTTTTGATATACTTCATAAGCAATCTGATAACCTGATCTCTGATAATTGCTTTCTGTCCGTAGATTCCAAACAGGTTTTTCTTTCAATAAATCCGGATATTCTTTCTCTAACCACTGAATGCTCTCATTGAAATTACAATTTAATTTATCTTCTATAAAATTAAACAGATTTCCCCCTTTATTACATTCAAAACAATAAAAACTATTTGACTGCGTATAAATGTGCATTGACGGATGGGGATCATTATGGTAAATACATGAACATGTATAATCATTTCCTACCTGATTTGTCTGAATTCCGCATTTATCGCATATTTGTTTGATTGCAATACTATTATTAATATATGAATAATATTCATTTTGGGTTTTCATCTGCTTGTCCTCTCTTTCGAATTGTAAAAATCATTTCACAGCCCTTGTTTTAACGAAAAAACTGTAATATAGATTTATATTGGAAAATACTTATCAGCAACCTTTGGATATTCCTTTAATTTTTGTTTTATCCAATCCTGATCAAACAGCCACACACTGTTCTTACTAAATATTCTACACCTGTCCCATACACTCGGATTAATAATTCCTGCATAAAACAATCCATACCTGTCTGCCTGAAACTCTTTTAATAAAATTTCAATATCACGCAACTCTTTCCTATCTAAATTTTTTTCCCGTTTACATTGAAATATCCATTTTCTCTTTTCATATGTATGAATAGCTCTTACAAATTCATCTGCCTCAATATCTACTCCACCATCTCGAGTATTGGACTTACCTCTTCTGTGAACATTCTCATATCCCTCTTCACATAGCAGATCATAACACATATTTTCAAATTCATCTGGTGATAACTGATACAAATCATAATCCATTATGAGATAATTTTCCTTTGTGTGTTTATGAAAAGATGCTTTCAACTCATTTATCTTTGTTTTCTCATATAATATCTTTTGCTCTAAATTATCTGTTTCCATCGCTATACATATCCAAAATTCTATTACTCTTATAACAATTCGTCCCTTATCATATCCCCTGTATATAGGTATATCTTTATATGTCAATTCAAGGATTTTTAGCCAATTAGAAACCTCTGACCATAAGTCTTTTTCCCATATACATATGTTACCGTCTTCTGTCATAATATTGTATTTTATTCCCTTATAATAATCTGGCATATCTTTTAAGTTCAGGTGATACTTATTTATATACCTTTCTATTCCTTCTTGTGAAAAACCAACATGGATCTTCTGATTATAAATGGCATATACAAAATCTTCTTCTGAGAATATTTCAGAAATAACCTCTCTATATCTAAAACTACTAATCTTATCATATATTTCAGATTCAATTATCTGTTTAAAATACATTTTAATTTCCATACTTTTTCTCTGAAATAAATCAAATAACTCTAAATAATTTTCTTCAATAAAATTTTTGTCAATATTCACCTCCCGTAAATCAACTCTGTTATATGCCTCCAATATGTACATAATAGACTGCACTTCAAATTTGCGTACATCATGATATAATTCAATTCTTACATCTTTTTCATCTGCACTTTCATGAAAACTTATATGCACCAAATTACCTGTAATTACATATAACTGCTTCAATATAATACACAATTTATACATATCCGTTAAAATAGACTCATTATCATCTTTTGACCAATAAAAAAAGTATTCTATCCTACATACTTCTTCATCCCATTTAGAAATAGAAAGTCCTATTTTCCCACCAGATACCCTCAGTTCAATGTCTGCCAATTCATCTTTATCCATCAATCTATATTGCTTCGCATTAAATTTTTTATCAATTTCTATACTTAATGTTTCTCGTATTTTTTCAATTTTATCCAATTCTTCCACCTACCTCATTTTATAAAATCATCTCTAACGTATAAAATACTATTTATCTATTATAGTCTTAAAACGCCTTAAACACCATTCGATATTATGTAAAAGCCAGTGGCAGGAAGAATGCATTCAGAAAGGCATAGCAACTGGAATTCAACAAGTCATTCAAACTGGAATCACACAGGGTGAAATTATAGGTACCCTTAAAACCTACAAAAAATGTTCTTTTTCAAAAGAGGACACTCTCAAAAATATCATAACCGATTTTTCTTTATCCGAGGAAGATGCACGGAATTATATGGAAAAATATTGGTAAAATGACAGATCAGCCCTGCTAAGCTAATGCTTGCAGGGCTGATAACTATTTATTCTCTCTTCTATATGCATTTTGAATTTTCTTATAACAAACCATCAAACGTACATAAATAACCTTAAGATACCACCATGCTTTCTGTCGATTGGTTCTGCTGATTCGAGTTTTTAATCGATTATGATGTTTTTCTATATCTTCTCTATAAAAACGCCGTGCACCCATTACAAAATCATACAACCCCAAAATCGTAGCATAATAATATTCCAGATTGCCCTGTTTCAAATAATCTGTTAATTTCTGTGTCCATAGCGCCCATAAATCTCTTCTTCCAATCGAGCAGCCACATATTGCGTTCGTTATAAGGCTATTACGAACATCATAATATGTAATTACCGGACTCTGGCGATACTCATAAGTTTCATGCCACACCTGAATGCCATTCAATGCCATAGGAACCGTTCCTAGCCGAAGACCATATTCCACATCATCGCAATGAAGAAAAAACGGCAACGGCTTTTCCTTTTGCACAAATTCCATAGAAAAACATGCAAACCACCATCCCGAATACTCTCCTTCCTGCAAATTCATCCAAGGCAGACATTCCACCTTACGCATATCCTGCATCCATCCTGTATGCAATATCTCGCTCCGATTCCAGATTTCCGTTTTCGTATATTGAATATATTTCTTGTCTGCACGAAACATTCGTCCTGCTATTACCCTATTCTGCATCTCATTTTTTCTCAAGGATAATAATGCATACATTCGATAAAACGATTCCATATAAAAATCCACATCATCATCCATCAGTAAAACATTGGTAATACCATACTCCTTATGCTGCCTTACATATTCCATTCCCTTCGAAAAGCCACCCGAGCCGCCCGTGTTGGAATTATGACAGATTACCAGCGATTTCTCTTTTTGTTCCGGCAAAGACGATGCATTGTCAATCACACACAAATTTAACTTGCCAAAATACTCTGTTCCTTTTTTGAAAAAGAGAGACGCTTTCACTTTTTCTAAATTTTGAAGAAGCTGTTTTTCCCTGTGATAAGTACATATCACAGTGCCAATGCATACTTCTCTTTTCGATAAAGCTTCTGTAGAAAAAATGGCTCTTTTTAACCTAAAATCATCTTTTGCTTCTATCTGTAAATAGTACAATGCATTTCCTTTTTCTTCAAAAAAAATGTAATCACTTACATCTTCACGATCACAAATTTCTTTGAATGAAACCAATGTTCGCATCCCCTCATAAAAACGATACAAAGAAATTCTTCCATTTCCACATGCCTCGAAAGAGATTTTCCAATTTGTAATGCCTGTATATTCTCTCCAGATTCCGGCGTCAAACACATTCATATAAGTGTCAAAAACAATTCTTTCTCCTGCCTGCAAATGTAAGATACCATTTTTATCTGTCAATGCATTTCCCCGAAAAAATAATTCTTTCTCTTCTTCAGAAATTTCCGGATAGATTATATTCTGAACGATCATAATTACAATTCTTTCTCAGCCATATTTAACGCTGCTGCAATCACCTGATCCATGTCATAATATTTGTACTCACCCAGACGTCCACCAAAAGTCACTTTATTTTCCGTTTCTGCCAGACATTTATATTTTTCATAAAGCTTTCCGTTTTTCTCGTCATTTACCGGATAATATGGTTCATCACCCGGTTTCCATTCAGAAGAAAATTCTTTGGAAATTACTGTCTTTGGCAAATCCTGTCCATCTGCATCCTTGCCAAACTCAAACCATTTGTGTTCAATAATTCTTGTCCACGGTGTCTTTTCATCTGTATAATTTACCGCAGCGTTACCTTGAAAATTTGGAACATCTAACAATTCTGTTTCGAATCGAACAGAACGATACTCTAACGTTCCAAGCTTATAATCATAAAATGCATCAATGGCTCCTGTATAAATAATTTTATCCGCTATCGTATCATAGGATTCCTTATTTTTCAGATAATCGGCATTTAGCTGAACTTCAATGCCTTCCAGCATATTTGCAACCATCTTCGTATATCCGCCAATTGGGATTCCCTGAAATAGTGCATTAAAATAATTATTATCAAATGTCAAACGTACCGGCAATCTCTTAATAATAAATGCCGGAAGTTCCTTACATGGACGTCCCCACTGTTTTTCTGTGTAACCCTTGATCAGTTTTTCATAAATATCACGACCAACAAGTGATATTGCCTGTTCCTCCAGATTTTTTAGCTCTAAAATCCCCGCTTCTTTTCTCTGTTCTTCGATCTTTGCTGCTGCCTCTTCCGGAGTTACAACACCCCACATTTTATTAAAAGTATACATATTAAAAGGAAGTGAATATAATTCACCGTTATAATTTGCAACCGGAGAATTTGTAAAACGATTAAATTCTGCAAACTGATTTACATACTCCCATACCTTTCTATTATTTGTATGAAAAATATGAGCTCCATACTTATGTACCTGAATACCTTCCACTGCCTCCGTATAAACATTCCCTGCAATATTCGGTCTCTTATCAATTACCAGAACTGACTTTCCTGCCTTCTTTGCTTCATGTGCAAAAACTGCTCCATAAAGTCCAGCGCCTACTACTAAATAATCGTATTTCATATTTATCTGCTCTCCTTTGAAATTTATAATAGAATGCAAGAAAATCTCTTGCATATTTATTCCTGCTACATTATACTAGTTGTGTGATATATTATTATTTTTTCTATCTGCATATCGTTTTTTCAACCTTGTAACTTATCATTTATTTCGTGTATTTCCCCTCTGCACGTTTCCATCATTAGTGAGGTATTCAATGAACACAATAAAACCAACTACATCTTTATCTTATTTAAATGCAACCGGTCAGATTCCCTATGGAATGACAAACGATTACATGTTCCGAATCATCCTTGAAAAAAATAATTATGTACTGAAAGGGCTTATCTGTTCTCTTCTTTCTCTTAAACCTGAAGAAGTTGTTTCAGTTGAAATCCAGAATCCTATTTTACTCAATGAAGCTGTCGACGACAAAGAATTTATCTTAGACATAAAAGTTCTCCTGAATAATTCTGCGGTCATAAATCTCGAAATGCAAATGGCATACCAGCTCAATTGGAAAGAACGCTCTTTAAGCTATCTCTGCCGGGTTTTTGACCAATTATCACATGGACATCTCTATGGTGATATCAAACCTGCCATCCACATTGGATTTTTGAATTTTGATCCTGTTTCCAGCGAGCATCCCGAATTTTACTCAAGTTACAGGTTATTAAATGAAAAAACTTACATCCCTTATAGTGACAAATTTATTCTCCGTGTGGTAAACTTAAGGCAGATAGATTCTGCAACCGATGAAGACCGTGCCAACCGAATTGATTACTGGGCACGTCTCTTTACCGCAACTACATGGGAGGAAATCAAAATGCTTGCCAAAAACAATGAATTTATTGCTTCCGCTTCACAATCCCTTTATGAATCAAATGCGGATGAGATTACAAGAGAAAAATGTCGTGCCCGTGAAAACTATATATGTCTTGAACGTACTCTGGCAGAACAGGAAAAAAGATTAGCTAAGCAGGAAGCTGAATTAGCTGATAAAGATAAAATTATCAAAAATCTTAAGAAGCAGCTTGCTGAAATTCAGTCTGCTAATTAATATTGTGGGTTAGAATCCCACCACCTTGAAAGTGGTGGGATTTTGTTTGGTCTTATATTATAATCGCAATTAAGAACCAAGCAACCTATTGGATGGTGTGATTATAAATAGTTCCAGACCAAATAGTCGAAACCTCCGCAACTTCGGACGGCAAATCGAAAACTATTAATTTATAATTCGACTTATATCAATGTTTTCCTCACACGTATCAAGTGCAGACGCAATAACAGCATCCATATCATAATACTTATATTCTCCAAGACGCCACCAAAAATAATATTCTTTTCATTATCAGCAAGCTTCTTGTACTCAGCATACAATTTACCATTTTTATCATCATTTACAGGATAATAAGGCTCATCCCCTGGTATAATTCTGCTTTGGTAACATAAGCTTGTATTGGCTTCATTTGTCAAGCTCTTGCCGCGTAAACGGTGCGATGCTTTGCAGTTGGAGACAATGCAAGCAGGATGCCACCAGAAGCAAAATTATGTCGTTTCAAATGCGGTTTCCTATGACCGGACAGGCAGTGAAATATCCACCGGAATATTCATTTCACCTATTCTATTTTGTATTTTTATTAAACACAATATAATTTTTGATTCTTTCACAAGTAATTATTTTACTTTCTTATCATCCAATAAATGATAACAAGGAATACCTGTAGCATGTGTATCAAATACAACACTATCTATCACCTTAAAATTCTGTGTATCAAATACAACAATATTTAAGCCTCGTCTGTTTACTGCATAGTCTACTCCATCTATCATGATACGAGCTGTATTTTCATGCTTGAATATACTGCTAAATACTTCTACAAAATGTAATCCTATATTCTGTTTATATTCTATACTTTCTCCATCATCATTCATTTTTTCATATAACAGGACACCATTCACAGAAAGCATAACATAACTTCTCCAATGTTTACCAACAAGATTATAGGTATTTCCAATTTTCTTCATATATGTATCAATTGAATTATTATATAGAAAGCCACTAGTATCTTTTACCGAAATGACTATTCCTACCCTCTCTTTTATATTATTTAGTACATTTAAGTACGAATAAATATCAGTAACATAATTAAGTATATTATCTGTTCTAGCTACATTACATACATTTTGCAATTTCATTTCGAGCTCATCTATCTTTTTACTTTGTAAAGATAAAATTCTTCGTAAATAGTCCCTATCCGTTATTTTATCTAGAGTTTTCCTATTAAGTTGTTCAAGAAACCATTTTTTGCTAAAATCAACCTCATCTCTTATTCTCTTTGTAACCTTTGTATAGTCCATTTCTTTTAATTGTCCATATCGTTGCTTAACATCGTCAAACGATTCAACTATTCTATCCATAACATTAAGCTTATGTCCTATAGAATAAAATCTACTCGCTCCACGCGCAGTATTAACTATAGATATAAACGGCTTACCCATAATTAATGCAAAACATGTACCATGAAATGAATCTGTTACAAAAAAATCACATTCCATTATGCTTTTTAATCTTTCTTCAATTTTAAGTTGAACTACATTTAACCCTTCAAGAGGTGCAATATATTCATCTGAATATCCAAGTTCCGAATAAACTTCTGCCTTTAATCCCCTTTTTTCCTCGACAAATTTTATAATATCACGTTTTTCTCTTGTAGGATCAAGTATATATGATGCAATATATGGCTCACTGTGTTCTCTCTTAACATTACTAGCCAAATCTTCATACACTTTTTTATCACATAGAAATACAGGATCCATTACCCAGGCAACATCAATTCCAAAGTTCTGCTTGCAAATATCAATTGCATCTTCCTCTCTTACTGAAAAGGAATCGAACCTACTTATCCCATATTTCATATTCTTCAGCACATCACGATCAATGTATAACTTCTTATGCCCAAACGAAGCTGCGTATGCTATTTTTTTCTTATTATCATCAACCCAATCCAACGAAGTAAATTCGCCTAATAACCTAAACAACTCGGCCTGAAATAACTGATCTGATCCAACGACAAAAGTATTACAAACATCATTAAGCTCTGACATCTGCCACTTTGTACCATAGGTTTTACATATGTCCTTTTTAGGATATGGATTTTTTAAATATATTTTTTCCAATGTTTTCGTTATTGGTTTACTTGGCGATTCCTCAGGATGTTCTATCATAAGCACAGTATTTCCATTTTCTCTAAGAAAATTATATAGTGCCAATTGAGTCAATGAACCTCCAAAATTACCAGCATAAAAATTACTAACTAACCCCACATCATATTTGATTTTCTGTTCTTTTTCTTTTGAATCATTTACACTCAATACTTTATTCACAGATGCACAATAGCTTTCTGACTTTGCAAACTCACGCATAAATCTATCTCTATTTGGATTTTCTTTGTATAAAGCCTTAAACCTATTTGGTAACAATAATGGTTCCACATCTTCCTCTTTAAAGCTTAAACATTTTTTCTTTAATATTTCGACAAGTTCCTTTCCCTTCTCGCTATTTGATACAATAATAGAAGTTCCTTTTCCATCATTCTCTCCCATGTCAACTGTATCAATTCCCCAAAAATCTCCAATCGAAATATCACCTTGCCTAGGAAAATCAGAGAAGGAACAATTATGACAACATTTTCTTAATATGACATTTTTCAAAAACCCCTTCACGTACTCATCACTGTGAACATTTTCTACATAAGATGTTCCATCATCAAATACTATTTTTATGTAATCAGCTCTCCATCCAAATTCTTTATCCCTAAATTGGATATCTATGGTATTCTTTCCGCTTGATTTTTCTTTAATATATCTTTTTAGCATCTTCTGAGATGGTACTCCATGACACAGAATATCAACTGTTATTAACCTTGATGTATCTATATTTTTCAAAAAAAGATTCAATGCTGCAACCTGGCAAGGAGTTCCAACAAATAGAACCCATTCATTTTCTTTTATCTTATTCCTGACAGCTTTATAAATATCACACATATTGCTTTGAACATACTTAGAACCCCGCATTTTCTCTAATGTGTGTTCATCATAAGCAATGCCATGCTTCAATGTCATATCTTCATCAAAATATGCCCCAAATACACATCCGCCTTTTTCAAATATTATTTCAGCAAGTAATGAAAAAACTCCTCCAGATGAACTATTCCTTCTTACATTATCATTTGCTCTGGCAGCATATATTTTGGGTTTTGTACTGTTCTCTTTAATTCTATTAATCACTGGACAAATATCCACGCATTTTCCACAATTAACACACTTATCTGTGATAATATGTGGTCTTAAGAATCCTACTTCATCTTCACACATTTCTATCGCATTAACAGAGCAGATATCATGACACGCAGAACATCCTGTACATCTATCCTTTTCGATGATATTTACCACCGTATCTTTTTTCATCTCTTGTTCTCCATTTTCTCTATATGTTTTATAATTTTCTCATTTTCCTACTTCCAGCTACTATTTATATTTAAATATTTCTCCCAGAATTTAATTCCATTTAAAAGTTCTTTAGCATTCATATACTTTTCTTTTACAGAATCATATTTTTTATTAACGTCCTTTTTTAACTTAAAATAGGCTTTTAATAATGCAATCTCTTCTTTCTTATCAAAATATGTTTCAAATCCTCTTCCACTCACTGCATCATAATTCACTGCACCATAAGCTTTATAGAAGTATGCAATATGAGGATTTTGCACTGGAACACATACTGCCTTATCATGTTTTCCAAAAAGACCATTCAGAGTCAACTTTCTCTTCTTCTGTTCCTTAGGTTCTTCAACAAAATTCAGCATCTGCTCATATTGAGGATATTCAAATGGAATTGTCAGCTCATTTAAATCAGAAAACTTATATCCCGCTTGCATAACAGACATATTAAGTTCTTCTCCGTCCTGTTCCATTAACCACTCTGGTCCTTTAAGAAAGTCAAGTACACCATTTAAAAGAAGCTGTGCATTTTTATATCTTAATGTAAATATTTCCCTAAAATATTGCTCTTTAAAATCTGTCAGGAATTTTTCTTTTGAATACTCTATTCCACGTACAGCATTATCAATCAGACGATTTCTAAAGATATAGTAGTACATAGATGAACTATATTTGTTTTCAAATGGCTCATGCCATACACAGATTCCGTTCATCAATATAACATGCTTCATATTTCTCAAGCCAAATTCTACATCATCACCCCTGATAAAAATCGGCAGTGGAAGGTTCACATCTGTCACTATATCAATTGGCATGGTGCAATACCACCATGCATTAAAATCACATTTTTCTTCAACTTCATTATAAAGACAAGCATCCAGATTTCTTAAATCCAGTCCCTGCTTATGGCTCACTAACTGCCCTGCATTCCATGTTCCTCCTGCTTCTGTCTGAAACCATTGAAGATCAGTTCTAAGCATAGCCCCACCTATAAATGCATCTTTATATTCATCTTTTAACAAAGATAACACCCTATATGTTCTATATATAGATTCTGGTTGCATTATGACATCATCATCCATCAATAAAACATGCGTCAATTTACAACTTTCTTGTAATTTTTTGCTTTCTATCAGACATCTTGTAAAACCACCAGCACCACCTAGATTCTTGTTTTCAAACACGTTGATGTGATTACTCGTAAACTGCTTTTTGTCGAGTGTTTTTGCATTATCAGAAATATTAACATACAATCTTTCTCTCAATTCAGACTTTTGATTTAATAAAAATTCATCTTCAAGCATTTTTACATTCTTATATACATATTTTTCTCTATTAAATGTACATATATTAATTGCAAGTCCAATATCCTTTGCTTCACATTCTGTCGTATAATAATATCCACCATAAAATCTAGTGTTCTTTGATTGTGATAAAATGCTCACACAATACATACCTTTTTCAAGTACTGTTTTATATTCTTCCTCAAAATAATCTCCTTGTTCTTCTGAATCAAAATAAGTTTCACATATACACTTCTCCATTACACCTGAAGCTGTTCTTTCTTTATATAATAATGTTATTCTTGCTTTTCCTTGGATTTCAAGATGCACTTTTACATTATTTATTTTTGTATACTTAAGCCACTTTCCAACAGAAAAACCATTGAAATATGTGTCTAAATTTATAATTGCATTTTTTTTCAATCTTATATAAGAATCTGCCAATGAATATTCTACTGCCCCAATTCTTCTAAAATATAAACTTTCTTCTGTACAATTTTTTGTTGATGGAAATATAATATTCTGCAATTTAATCATTAATTTATACCTCTTTCACTCATCTTTCTATAAGCCTCGCAAATCACTTTAGGCTCACCAATCATTTTTAATTTTCCCTTTTCTATCCAAACAACTTTTGTGCAATTCTCTCTAATTGTAGGCATACTATGTGAAACTAATAAAACAGTACTCCCGCCATGTATCATTTGTTTCACTCTCTCCAAACTCTTTTTTTGGAAAAATTCATCCCCGACCGAAAGCACCTCATCTAAAATGAGAATCTCTGCGGTTTCGCCGATCGTTGCGATTGCAAAACCAAGACGGCTGACCATACCGGAGGAAAAGTTTTTTACTTTCTCTTCCATAAAGCCTTCAAGTTCTGCGAACCTGACGATCTCGTCATATTTGGAATCGATAAATTCTTTGGAATAACCGATGATAGCACCGTTTAAGTACACATTTTCCTTTGCCGTCAGTTCCACATCAAAACCGGTTCCAAGTGTCAGCAGCTGTACTTTCCGGCGGTCGCACTGCACTTCGCCGCTGCTCGGTTTTAAAGCTCCGGACACAATTTTAAGAAGAGTACTTTTGCCGGAACCGTTGGTTCCGATGATTCCTACAACTTCGCCCTTGTATACATTGAACGACACATGATCTAACGCAAGCAGTTCCCGGTAACTGATCTGTTTTTTCAAAAGCTGGATCACATACTCTTTGATACCGGAGACATTGTTCATCGCAATCCGGAACTGCATGGTGACATCTTTGACTGCAATCACAGGTTCTTCGCCTGCACGTTCTTCCGGCACAGCCGTATTGGAATACTTTTCAGCAGCATTTTGTCCATCAGAATTCTTTTTATCGGGTGAATTATCATCTCCGTCAGACTGTTCCAATTCCGCCCGCCATGCGCGGATCTCCTCCTCGGAGATATCCAGTGCCAGATCTTCTATCTCAAAATCCTCTGCCGCATTTGTGTCAGAGGAAGCTTCGGATTCTCCTTGTTTTAATTTGTTTTTTCTGGTTTTAATCCGATTGTTTGTTTTCCCGGATACAGATGTACCATCCTGCCTCTGTTTATTTTTATCCATATGGATAACCAGAAGAATTGCAAGAAACATGATCACTAATGTCACAGCCAGAATGATGATCAATATTTTCATCTGATTCTGAAAGTTCTCCTGCCCTTCATTCGGATTCCAGGTTTCCAGCTTATTTCCGGTCGTGATCTTATAAAATCCGGTCTGACCTTCCATATCTATCGCATAGACGATGGATTCGCTCTGGATGATGTCAAGTGTCAGTTCCTGTGGCCACTCGCTGCACACATACGGAGACATGAAGTAATATTTTTCTCCGTTGACTGTGATGGAATTGCAGGGATACAGTTTATCTTTTTCACTGCTGTAAGCGTACAGGTAAAGGTTTTTTTGACTGTCCGCCAGATACACAAAACTGATATCTCCATTTGCTGACAGATATGCAGCCACTTCTGTTCCCTGATAGGTGATGGTTCCGATATCATACTGGAAATCGATGTTCTCCGGCGTGTACTGGGAGAGATCCACCAGATAGTAGGTCTGCTCTTCCACTGGCACTTCCATCACTGTCGGAATATCCGAAACCGGATTTTCTTCTTCAGTTTCCGTCTCCTGACTTTCCTCCTGCGGAGCATCCCCAACCGTATCTTCACCGGAAATCGTGACATAGGTGGATGCCAGAGTTGCCACATCAAACTCTTCTGCATTCTCTCCGGCAGTGTGGATCACTGCACTCTCTATTTTTATATCTGCCGTTCCACCGCTTCGTGTCTGGAACTTTAACATGTATTTGACCTGCGCATTGACTCCGGTTCCACTTAACGTGATAACTCCGTTTTCCTCGGAATCACCACCCCCGGTGTACTCCAGACGCCTGTTATCGTAGGATATTTTGACCTCATAGGTTCCGATCTTCGAATCCCCGTTCAGGTATACGCCGATTGGAAATGTCTCATTGTCGGTTGCCGTATAATAATTAGATCCGAACGTGACAGCTGCATTTTCCGCACGGATTTCCCACGGTATTCCTATTGCCAACACAAAGAATGTGCCCAGGAGTATTATCCTTTTCCATTTTTCCCAGATTTTTAATCTCACTTTTGTATGTTCACTCCAATCTCTGCTTTTTCCTTGTACTGTTCCTTCACGGATTTTTTCTTCTGTATCTAACCATTATATTTTCTGCATCACATTGTTTTCTTTTTTTGAGAACACGTAGTAACCGATCAGAAAACTTACAATGCCCCACAAGATCATTTTGATCCATAGATCCGTCTCCGGCCATTTCTTATACATGACGCAGTCCCTCGCAAATGCAATGTAGACAAACACTGGATTGTTTCCGATGACTTTCTGCATCATCAGCGTTGTGCTCTCATACGGATAAAAGATCGCCGACATGTACATCCAGAGTGTCAGGACGATCGAATACAGATATTTGATGTCCGCAAAAAACACGTATAGGATTGAGAGCACATACCCGATTCCCATGGAGAACAGCAGGCAGAAAAATACGTCGATTGGAAACAGTAACAGCATCGGGCTGATTTTGATCTGAAACACCACAAGCATGAACACATAAGCGACACAGGTGTATCCAAAGTTGGTCAGTGCGGTATAGATCCTTGCCAGAACAAATGTCTGTTTCGGAAGTTTTACTTTTAACAGCAATGTCCGGTTATCGACGAGCGCCGTCATTGCAGAGTTCGTTGCACCGGAAAAGAGCTGCCAGAAAATCGTTCCGGTCAGATAGTAGATTGGATAGTTTTCAATCGTACGTTTAAAAATCGTGCTGAAAATCATGGACATAACTGCCATGGTCATCAGCGGATTTAACACACTCCAGATCACACCGAGAAAAGATCTCGCATATTTTCTTTTAATCTCTCTGTCTACAAGCTGTTTGATGACAAAGTAATATTGTTTCAGTTCTTCCTTATTCTTTCTCACAACTGTAATTTCCTGTCTTTTTTTATCTATACTTTGTGGTAAATTTCTTCTGCAATTTGATAATCTGATTCAGGTTGTAATTTACCTGCCATGAATCATATTTTGTTTTATCCATTTGCGGATATAAATGATGTATTTATAGAAAACGGCATGCCAGCGGTTTCTCACTCTGCCTCTCTCATTCAGTGTTCCGCACGTTGCGATACTGCCCTCGATCCACGCACTCTCATGGAGTACCTGTTTCCGGACGCCTGTCATGATAAGCAGACGGTTGAGCAAATGATGGTTTTTGATTTCCTGCTCTGAAAAATCTGCGGACACTTTCTGATTGTCATCCTCTCTCACATCATCTGAGAAAAGCAGGCTTCCGTATGCCTCAGCCTCAAACTGTGTCGGGTTTCCCATAAACGGTGATAGAAGTTCCTCCACATACCCGCTGTCCGCCTGCGGAAATTGATTTCTGCACTTACAATTCTTCTCTGGTAATTGCTCCCAGCGCTTACTGTCCTGCGGCAATGATTGCTTTTTCTCCTGCAGAAACTCTTCCAGCCAGCAGATATACCGGCTGATCCGTTCCCGGTTCAGGTTCTCCCTGCTGTCTGTCACCGGAACATAGATGATTTTGTCTTTCTCCCCCTCTGTCCTGTAGGATAACGTCATGCCCTCCGGTGCTGAAAACACTGCCTCAAACAGGCTGTTACTGAAATGTACTTTTCTTTTGATCTCGCCCCACGGCGTGAAGTAAAAACTGTGATAGTTTTCCCTTTTCTCCCCTTCCGGGATCTCATACAGACCAAAATAGTATCCTTCGAGCTTTCTGTCCGGCTGTTTCTGACGGAGCAGATGTTCAATGCTCTGCTGGATCGTACCGATCCAGCCGCTGTCCACCAGTGCATAAGGAGCCGGTTCCAGCAGTCCTTCCTGTGTGAGATAGCCGATTGCCGTCCCATAAGCTTCCTTCGAATGGCTGTCTATATAATGAAATAAGAGCGGTATCTTTTTTAAGCGGTCTTTCAACTGCATGACCTCGTGATAATTGATGACTTTTCTGTAATTCTCCGTGTATCCGGCAAGCGCTGCGATCTCCCCTGCCTCTTTGTCTGTCAGTGCCGCACGCTGCATGATTTTTTCAAAGGTCACATCAATTCCTCCGACACAGATGCGTTCCAGACAGCGTTCCCCGAGAAGATGATATTCCGGCACACGCACCGCATATCTCGACACTTTGAGATATCTGCACTCGATGTCCAGCTCATATTGCTTACAGAGATGCCGTGCGGCAAGATACATCTGATAACCGTCCCTTGCCAGAAAGTAAAGCCTTTTTGTTCCACTTTGTAATGTCTCCTGCAAAACCCACAGCACAAACTCATAAAGTGTCGGTGCAAGCACACGCTCATAGATTTCTTTCTCGGATCTGGCTTTTTTATAAGATTGTAGTCTCTGTTCTCTGCGGTCGGTCGGATTCATAACTGCTATACTCCAATCTGGCATTTTCGGGTATCTGTTCTTTTTGAGTTTTCCACCATGTCTCACCGCGTTTTAATAACGCAACGATTCCTGGCGGGATCAGACCGCCCACAACCGGACGGATCACATAGAGCCAGCCCAGCGGAAATAGCATATGCATGGCTTTAAAATTCCGGTAGCGGAGTTTTGCCTCGTTGATCCGGAAATGAAATCTGCGTTTCTGAAAAGACTGCTTGTCCTCCCGGTACGCAAACAGATATTGCTGAATGTTGTACCCCTGGTAACCGAGCTGATGCAGACGCATGAATATCTCATAATCTTCACAGCGCAATGTTTCCGGGGAAACATGATAGCCCTCGTTTTTTTCAAATAGTTTTCTGCGGTACATGACTGTTGGATGTATGAATGGAGAAAACGGCAGATAGTCTTTATCGGACGGAAGTTCCGGCATTTTGCGTTCTCCCCAGACACCGTTTTCATCAAATAATCTCGTATTGCAGCCACACCACGCATACTCTTTGTGCCGCTCCATAAAATCATACTGCACCTGCAGACGCTCCGGCAGTGCGATATCGTCTGCATCCATGCGGGCGATGTATTTTCCTTTTGCAGCACCAATACACATATTTAAGGAAAAAGCCAGACCGTGATTCTCCTCTTTTCCAATCAGGACAATCCTCTCGTCAAGCTTTTCTAATTCTCTGATATAACCTGCCACCTCCGGATCAGAACCGTCATCGTAAATGATGAATTCGAAATCCGTGAGTGTCTGGTTCAATATGGACTTTACTGCCTTTTGCAGTGCCTCTCTGTTCCACTGGTTGTAAACTCCCATGATCACAGAGACTTGTTTTTCAAACTCTGCCCCCATATGCTTATCGCTTTCTTTCCTGCGTCTCGCTGATCTCGTGATACACACGGCGCATTATTTTATCTGTTGCCTCTATACTGAATCTTTCTGCTGTCCTTCTCCCATGCTCTCCCATTTCCCTGCGTAGCTGCCCGGACTGTCTCATACGGCAGATCGCATGCATGAAATCTTCCACTTTATGCGCCTGACAGACAATCCCGTTTTCCGTATGGCACATGTACTCCCTGCTTCCACGGTTATCCGATGCGATCACCGGGACTTCACATGCCAGCGCCTCGATGGCTGCAATCCCAAGTCCCTCTCTCTTAGATGGAAATGCAAAGCAGTCTGCACTCTGCAGAACATCCTGCACATCATTGCGATAGCCTAACAGTCTGACCTGTTTTTCCAGATGATGTTTCTGGATCAGATGTTCTAATGTTTCCCTGTAAGGACCTTTGCCACAGATACTGTAATAAATGTTTTCATCATGTAACCGGGCAACTGCCTCGATCACGACTGCATGATTTTTATTTTCTACAAGTTCTCCCACCGAAATGATGTGAAATCCATCTGGCGGGATGTCCAGTTCTTTTCTTTTTATTTCTCTCAGTTCCGGTTTTTTCCGGAACTTCTCTATATTCACACCAACACCCGGAATCTGTTCCACGCATCCATGCTCTTTTAAACGAAAGCGGTTTGCTCTCTCATAATCTTCTCTGTTGATTGTAATGATCCGGTCGGTAAATGCTGCCAGAAACCTCTCTGCCGTATAGTAGAGCAGCCAGTTTTTCTTCGGAGCCCCCTCATAAAAATGAAACCCATGCGCTGTGTAAACTACATATGGTTCTCTTCCGGAAGCTTTTGCGGCAAGCCTTCCCACCACGCCACCCATTGGATTGTGGCAGTGTACCAGACTGATCTGTTCTTTTCTGATGATCTGTTTTAACTGTAAAAACGCTTTTGTATTTTTTGTGATCTGAAACGGACTTTTTCTGATATCGATATGATGTAAAATCAGTCCGTCTCTTTTCAACTGGGTTTGATCGATATTGTAAATCGGATTTTCAAAATCGGATGCATAATGAACCGTATAACCATTCTCCTGTAAGATTCTCACATCATTCATTTCAAATTGCGGTACGAATCCGCTAATGGTTGTGATTATTAATGCATGCTTCATTTTACTTCATCCTGTCAGTTCTTTTTCCGGCGGTCTGCATGACACAGACCGCCTGTTATTCCTGCTTTTACAGGAACTACCACATGTTCATTCTTTTCTTTTTATAAATCTTAAGATTCATAAAATTAGTTGTTAAATTTAACTTTTGCTCCGCATACTGCGATACCTGCTACACAGATAAGCACAATAATTGGTAAAACTGGTGTTGTTTCTCCTGTCTGAGCTGATGCATTGTATGCAACAAATGCGATTGGAGAAAGAGATGTAAATGTAGCTGTTACAGTTCCGTTTCCAACTGAATCCGGGTTGATTACTTCCCAGCTTCCGTCATGTTTCTGATGTAAAACAGCGATTTTCTGTCCTGCTGTCACACCGTTAACAGAGAATGTCAACTGTGCTTTCTCGAAAGAAACAGGAAGAGTTACATCGATCATCTGTAACACTTTAGCTGTAGGAGCTACGCTTGCAACTGCCTGTGTCTGAGCTGCTTCAACCTGAGCTGTTGTAACAGCTTTTACAGTTGGAGCTGCTGTGGAAGCTACGCCATCGATTACGATGCCGTCTGCTGCTACTGTAACGTTAGCATAAGCAGTAGCCTCTGTTGTAGTTGTCTCAGATGTTTTGGTTGTTGGGCTTGTTGCAGCGAAAGCTGTTGTTCCCATAGCCATAACCATTAATGCTGTAAGTACGACTGCGATTTTTTTCTTCATAACTTGTTTTCCTCCTTTCCTCACGTATTCCATGTGGTTTCTATATTAAATAAGGAATTACCTTACTTAATATCCTCTGATTCTACCGGTTCGTAGAACACGTCAATGATGAGCTGGTACAACGCATCGTCATCGACATAAAATTCCTCATATTTATCTCCCATCAGTGTCTCACCCTGCATGGTGTACAAATGGCTGATATCAAAGTTGTATCCCAAAGCCTCAGAAGCGAGGTATGTAAATTTCGTAATGTCAATGTCTGTCACCATGTATTTGGATATGGTGTTGTATAAATCCACCGCAATGGACGGATTTGTGACCGCCTTGTTTTTTGCCTGTGCAATAAAAGTGGTCAAAAATTGTTTTTGGCGCTCTAAACGCAGGGAAGAACTGTTAAACACATTTTCATTTCTTCCGCGCACATACCAGTAAGCCTGATGTCCGGTCAGCGTCACTTCATCCCCCTGATGGAGATCCATATCGTATTCCGGGTATATGACATCATCTAAAACCGTCACCTGCACACCGCCAACTGCATCGTTTAAAGCCGGGATCGCTCCCATGTTGATCGCCGCATAACCGCTGATCGGAAGATTGTAAAAAAGTCTCGACACCGCCGCCACACTCCGCTCACAGCTTAATTCCATGCCGTCACCATAACCGTGCTGTAAAGTGATCTGCTTGGTATACTGTCCCATGTAAACGCCATCCTCATCATAGACATCCACAAGCGCCATCGCATTGCGGTTGACCGCAATAATGGAAACAGATTTATCATGCGGATTCATGACTGCCAAAAACATTGCGTCAGCCTGTCCGCCGCTCAGACCGTCTTTTGCCTTTTTTACAACATCGTCATTGTCAACACCCATGACGAGAAATGTCATGATATCTTCGTTGTAGGCATAGATCTGACCATTATAGCGGATCCATCCATCCTGCCAGCCCTCTTCGGTTGATTCCGTGGATTCAAGTACCGGTGCTTCGCCTGAAATATTTTTTCTGATTCCACTTTTTCCAAGTGCCCTTAGCACTCCAAATGCGATAAGTGCAAAAAGGATCAGGCATATCAGTACAATTCCCACGATCTTTATGATTTTTATCCATGTTTTCTGTTGTTTTTTTGTCTGTTCTGTACTTTTTTGTTTATTCATTCAGTAAAACTCCCTGTACAAGATAACGCATGTTTTTCTCACCGGAAACACAGGTCGACAATGTGACAATGTGGTTGTCTGCATTGACTGTAACATCCTGCCTGATATTTGCACTCATATCGCGGATCTCAAAAATCTGATCCAGATAATTCTGAAAAATCTCCGGATTATCAAGATCAAAGTTGTAGATCAGATGAATCGCATTGTATTTGTAAGCGGCAAAAATTTCATACACATAGGTTTTGTCTTCCGTATAGATATAGAAGTAAGGGTTTTCCTCAAACACCTGCTGGTCTTCAAAATTATGCAAAGATGCAAACATGCTTCCGTTTTTCATGTTATGACCGTATAAAACCGTATTCGGATCGGTGAAATCTTTCGTGTTCACGCTCTCCGAGTAAATACAGCCCGGAAGCCCTTTTGATCCGTCCATATTGTGTTCCAGATAATAAGTATCATCCTCCGGGTGCTGTAACACCGGGTAATCAACATTAGTTCCCGGCACATAGATCCAGGCATACACATCGCTGTTCTCTTCTTTTAATGCTGCGAAATCAATGTCTTTTTCCGGGATTTCAATTCCAAGGCTTTTTAAAACATCCGGTGCTTCTTCCGTTTCCGGCTCCGGCACCTCCTCAGTCGCCTGCGGTTGACTGCCTGCATTTTCCAATAAAGCTTCGTAATACTCCTGCTGCTTTTTCTGCTGATATTTTTGGATTCCAATGATTATGAGACATATGATAAGAACGATACTGAAAATGATAAGCAGTATCTTCCATATGATATTTTTTTGATTTCTTTTGTTTTTCATAACTTTACCCTTATGCGTTATAAACATATTTTATTTTCGTGTTTTAAACATTTTCTATCATACACATATCCGTTGATTATGTCAACAGAAGAAACTTACAGTTTTCTGGCATATCTTTCTTGTTTTTTGTTCAATATCACATTTAAAACGTATCTCGCGCATACCTTTTAAACTCACTATTAAATTACGTTTCCATTGTGTTTTATTTCTACGTTTTTTTCGCAAGAATATGATACAGAGAATCACACACAATAAGAAACAAATGAGAAAGGGGAGTTTTTATGAACCGAAAAAGAGAAGCGTATGACCGTTTAGCCGTTGGCGACCGCATTCGAAAAAAAAGAGTCCAGTTAGGATTTTCACAGGACGAGGTTGCAGAGAGAATAGACCGTGCACCGAAATACTGTTCAGACATCGAGCGTGGCACCTGTGGAATGTCCACGGAAACAATGCTTGCGATTTCTGAGTGTCTCGACATGAGCCTTGATTATATGATGTTCGGGGAACAGACAGACGAAGAGGCAAGACGGCAGGAAAATGATGAACTTGCTGTGATCCATATTCTTTCACGCTGCTCCAAGCAACAGCGTGATTATGCGATCCGGCTTTTGAAATTATATATTGCATCTATGCAGATTTCGTAGAATCCGTTATAATGAACCATGCGCCCGGTAATTCCGGGCAGATTTTATGGATCATTGCAACATACAAAAGTTCATCTATAGTTTCGCAATTATCCAAATTTTTCAGAATAAAAAGAGGTACTCAAAATGGCTCTTGATGGATTTGTGATTTCCAATATCGTATATGAATTAAACCAGACAATTTTAAACGCAAAGATCAGCAAGATTGCGCAGCCGGAAAACGACGAACTGCTCTTCACCTGTAAAGGAAGTAACGGACAGTTCCGCCTTGCCATGTCCGCAAGCGCATCCCTGCCTTTTCTATATCTGACGGATCAGAATAAACCAAGCCCTATGACCGCACCAAACTTCTGCATGGTGCTGCGCAAGCATATTGCAAATGGAAGGATCATAAAGATTTACCAGCCGCATATGGAACGTATCATTCACTTCGATATTGAACATCTGGATGAAATGGGCGATCTCTGCCAGAAAACGCTGATTGTAGAGCTGATGGGAAAACACAGCAATATCATTTTCTGTAACAGTGATGGAAAAATTATTGACAGCATCAAACATATCTCATCGATGATGAGTTCCCTGCGTGAAGTGCTTCCGGGGCGCGACTACTGCATCCCTGCCACACAGGACGACCGCCTGAATCCGCTGGAAGTTACGGAAGAAGCCTTTATGGATATGGTTATGAAGAAACCGACCTCCATCACAAAGGCGCTCTACTCTTCTTTTACAGGTTTGAGTCCCCTGCTTGCCTCCGAAATCTGCCACCGCAGTTCCATTGACGGAGATATGCCGGTCGACTCGCTGGATGATGACGGCAAAAAGCATTTATTTAACAATCTCACATGGATTGCAGAGGATGTAAAAAATCATACCTACAGACCGAACATCATTTTCAGGGGAAAAGAACCGATTGATTTTTCCTGCATCGAGCTCACACAGTTTTCGGACTATGATGCCAAAAATTTTGATTCCATCTCACAGGTTTTGGAGGAATATTATGCTTCCAAAAATGTGTATACAAGAATCCGTCAAAAATCCGTTGATCTGAGAAAAATCGTTTCCACTGCTTTAGACCGTAACCGCAAGAAATACCAATTGCAGGAAAAGCAGTTGAAAGACACAGAAAAACGGGATAAATATAAAGTATACGGTGAGCTGATCCACACCTACGGCTATGGTTTAGAGGAAGGTGCGAAAAAGTTAGAGGCACTGAACTATTACACCAACGAAATGATCACCATTCCACTCGACTCACAGTTAGATGCCAAGGGAAATGCGCAGAAATATTTTGACAGATATAACAAATTAAAACGTACTTATGAGGCGCTCATCAAGCTGACAGAGGAGACAAAAACAGAGATTGAACATCTCGAAAGTATCTCTACCGCTTTAGACATTGCCCTGACAGAAGACGATCTCGTACAGATCAAAGAGGAACTGATCGAGTTTGGCTATATTAAGCGCAAAAAGACCGATAAAAAAGCAAAAATCAAAAGCAGACCGTTCCACTACCGCTCCACCGACGGCTATGATATTTATGTTGGAAAAAATAACTACCAGAACGATGAACTCACTTTCAAGTTTGCAACCGGAAACGACTGGTGGTTCCATGCAAAAGGAATGCCTGGTTCCCACGTCATCGTAAAATCTAACAATGAAGAATTGCCGGACCGCGTTTTTGAGGAAGCCGGAATGCTTGCCGGATATTACTCCAAGGGACGCGAAGATGAGAAAGTGGAGATTGATTATCTACAGAAAAAAAATGTCAAGAAACCAAACGGGGCCGCGCCGGGATTTGTCGTGTACTACACAAACTACTCCCTGACCATCCATCCGGACATTTCAGGGCTGACGCTGGTTTCGGATTAAAAAAATATCGTAGGGGAGGCACAACCCCTACGATATTTTTTATTTCCAGAATACCTTTCCTCCGAAATCTTCTGCCATTTTGATACATCCCTTGTAAGAAGCGAGATCATGATACTCATCCGGATTGTGTGCGTCTACACCTATAATAAATTCATTTCCATTTTCCACACCAAGTTTCACAAACCTGCGATCTGGATAATTGCACAACTCCCGGAAACCATTCACATTAATTTCAATTGGAATCTGCTCGTCTTTTAATCTGTCTGCAAGCTTTTTCATGTACTTTGTATACAATGCTTCATCTCCGGTGAAGTTTACGATATCCGGGTGTGCCACCATATTAAAATATCCGGTATCCAGTGCATTTGTCAGCAGATCTACATAGCTTTTCAGATGCATTTCATCCGTCCAGTTTTGCCTTACACTGATAAAACTTTCATTTTCATAGAAAAAATGCTGTGCCAAAAGCAGATAATCCATTGGATACTGTCTAATTTCTTCAATTGTCGGCTCAAAAATCCCCGGAAAATATTCCATTTCCAGTGCGAGGAAAATCGTGATATCCTCCCGATATTCTTTTTTCAAGGCCTCAATGGTTTTTACGTAGTCCTCCAACTGGGACATTGTCATGCGGATTCTTGAGACATATCCATTTTTGAATAAATAAGGGGAATGGTCAGAAAAGCCGATCACCTCAAAGCCTTCCTTTATTGCCTCCTCGACATATTCCCGCTCTTCTCCCACTGCATGCTGGCAGCGCACCGTGTGCGAATGAAAATTACATTTTTTGTCTTTATAATCATTCATGTCAAAATCAAAATAACGTTTCATTCTACTTTACTTCCTTCATATTGATTTATCGAATGAGCAGTTTTTCAGTGACATTGTTCAAAATGGCGTGCTATTTTTTCAGGCGGAGCATCTCTGTATAGGCAAGCAAAAATGGTCCGACACCTTTGGCGTCATCCCTGACAACCGGCTCTGACATATAATAGTCATAAGTACCCGGCCGTCTGTTTGCACCGCCTAAGCCTGCCACGAGACAGATTCCGCCCAGATGGAGGTTTCCATTTTCATCCGTGGAAAGATAGTTATCACAGATTCCATGAAAAGCCTTCTCACCGTATGCGCGATAGCTTTCCGACAAAAATCCAAGACGGACACCTTTTAAAAGTGCATATGCCATAATAGAGCTTCCACTTGTTTCGAGGTAGTTTTTGTCCATACCGCCGAAATTCACGACCTGATACCACATACCGCTCTCATCCTGATATTTTAACATAGCATCCATGAGTTCGACAAATATTTGTTTTAATTTTTCGTAAGATTCTCCTGCAGCCGATGCGTCTGCTTTGTCTAGTGTATCAAGCAGTGCCATGGAAAACCAGCCCAGTGCGCGCAGCCAGAAGTTCTGGCTCAACCCGGTGACTTTATCGCACCAGAACATTGCTCTGGATGAATCATACGCATGATAGTATAATCCGGTCTTTGGATCCCTCATATTTTTTTCAACATTAAAAAATTGCCGGAAAATATCGTCATAATTTTTTTTGTCATGAAAACGAGTCTCATATTCCATATAAAACGGCTGACACATATACAGCCCATCCAGCCAGACCTGATTGGGATAAATATTTTTGTGCCAGAAGTTCCCCTCTTTCGTGCGTGGCATCTGCGCCACCTGACTGTAAACAAGATCAATTGCTTTTCTGTATTTTTCTTTGCCTGTCAGGTCAAAAAGCTCAAACAGTGTTTTTCCCGCATTCACATTATCAATATTTAATTCATTGACATCATACCCCTCAATTGTCCCATCTGCATTCACTTTGCAGTCAATAAAATCATCTGCAAATTTCAAGTATTTATCCTCTTTCGTGATCGCATACATTTCCAGAATCGCTTTGATCATACATCCATCAATGTAATTCCATGTGGATTTTAACCCCTGCATGATTTTTTCGATGTTCCAGATGGGACGATCCGGTGTACTTTTTTCCATTAGTTCCTCAATATACTTTTCGATTTGATCCATAGTTCTTCTCCTTTTTTAACCTTCTATATCTAGGCGTTTGCGAAACTCATCTACTCTTCTTTCAATTGTTCAAAATCAACAAAAACATTCAAGACACGCTCTCGCTATGTGTCACTCG
>OGXG01000112.1_pt1 | contig 44226 bp, 39 predicted proteins | sample 1576251 | NCBI WGS metagenome assembly OGXG01 (sample SAMEA3541533, study PRJEB24748) | human gut metagenome | biome: human gut; feature: human-associated habitat; material: faeces | place: China | collected 2012
ATTCCTCAACCTTTTCTTACCGAAAGAAAAGAAGATCAATCCTATGATTGGTGCAGCAGGTATTTCGGCATTCCCAATGAGTGGCCGTGTAGTTAACCAAATGGGACTTAAGGAGGATAACCAAAACTTCCTTCTTATGCAGTCAATTTCAGTAAATGTATCAGGTCAGATTGCATCTGTTATCGCAGGCGGTCTTATCTTGACACTTGTTGCTAAATAAGGGGGCGTGGATATGTATAATTTATTAGTTGCACTTATTACTACTTTTACAATGGCAATTCACGCTGACAGCTGGAAAACTTCACTTCCTGTTGTACTTTTCGGTATGCTCGGTATTTTTATCGTTATCGGTGTAGTTGTTCTTGTAACATATCTTCTTAATAAGCTTACAAGCAAAAAGAAGAATGATGAAGAAAAATAAATGTATAATTAAAGCGTCACAATCATTTATGATTGTGACGCTTTTTTTATGCTTAATTCTTTAATCTGTTGCATATTTCTTGCGCTTTTGCGTATATTTCTTCCTTATCAATATTTACAAATTCACCGTTTTCATAAAGGATTTTTCCGTTAATCATTGTCATTTTAACATCATCTTTTGAACCTGAATAAACAAGATTTTTAGTGATGTTGTTAATAGGCTGCATATTCGGCCTTTCAAGGTCAATTATCATCAAATCGGCAAGCTTGCTCTCGGCAATGCAGTCGCAATCGGTAAGCCCCATACATTTTGCAGAACCTGATGTTGCCGCTTTTAGTATTTCGTTTGCATCCATAGCGGCGGCATCATTATATTTGAGCTTTTGCAGTATGCTTATTAAATACATTTCTCTAAACATATCAAGTGCATTGTTGGAACTCGGCCCATCTGTTCCAACTGCTAAATTTATGCCCATATTACTCATTTTTTGAACATCGCATATGCCTGATGCAAGCTTGGAATTTGAGCCGGCATTTATTATTGCCCAAAGTCCTCGTTTCTTGTAAATTTGTAAATCATTATCACTGAGCCATACGCTGTGGTATCCGCCGCCGCCCCAGTTCCATAATCCTATTTCTTCAAAAAGTTCTGTCGGCGTTTTGCCATATCTTTCAATGCAACCCTCAACCTCACTTTTTGTTTCACTTGAATGTGTGAAAACGGGTGCTTTATATTTTTGTGCAAGTTCGCTTATGCCTTCAAGTATTTCTCTTTTTGTTGTATATTCAGCGTGAAAGCCAAGCCGGTAGCTGATAAGTTCATTATAATTGTTGTATGTTTTGTAGTATTCTTCAAGCTTTTCTACCGATTCTTTAAAATTATTTACAGCGCCGCACATAACTGTCCTGAAGCCGAAATCAGCGCTTGCTCTTGCCATACTTTCGGGAAAATAGTACATATCAAAGCAAGCACTTGTTCCGCTTGTTAAATATTCCAAAAAAGCAAGTTTTGAAAGGTGATATATATCCTCACTTTCAAGCTTTGCTTCAATCGGAAAAATCTTTTCGTTTAACCATCTGTCAAGCGGTAAATCATCGCTGTAACTTCTGCCGAAAGTCATAGCACTGTGGGTGTGTGCATTTTTAAATGTAGGCATAAGCAAATTACCGTTTAAATTGATTTCACGCTCAAATTTGTCGCCCTTTTTTTCAGGGCCTACATATACTATTTTGTTCTTATCCACCCATACTTCATCAGTTGTTATATCAAAATTATTATTAAGCGTTAATACTTTTCCGCCGAAAAATCTAATCATTTGAGTAACTCCTTTAAGCTTTTATCAAACGGTGCTTTGGCAATCCCTTTATCTGTAATTATTGCAGTTATTAAAGAATTGTCCGTAACATCAAATGCCGGGTTTAAGCATTTTGTTTCATTAAGCGCAGTCGGTTTTTTAAAATATTTCTTCTTTATTTCGTCGCCGTCGCGCATTTCAATTTTTATGTCTTTTCCCGTTTTGCAGTTGAAATCTACTGTTGAATACGGGCCTAAAACATAAAAAGGTATATTATAATATTTTGCAAGTACTGCCACACTGCTTGTGCCTATTTTATTTGCCACATCACCGTTTGCCGCAACCCTGTCACAGCCTACCAATACTGCGTTTATAAGCCCTTCTTTCATTACATATCCTGCCATGTTATCACAAATGACGGTGACATCAATTCCTGCTTTTTCAAGCTCATATGATGTTAATCTTGCACCCTGCAAAAGTGGCCTTGTTTCATCTGAATATACTTTGAAATTGTATCCTTTTTCCTTGCCCAAAATGAGCGGACCAAGCCCTGTGCCGTATTTGCTTGTGGCAAGTTCTCCTGCATTGCAATGAGTCAGTACTCCGTCATCGTCATTTAAAAGAGATAAACCGTACTCGCTTATTTTTCTGCACATTTCAATATCTTCATTATGTATGTCAATCGCTTCTTGAATAAGGTCTTTACCGCTTTCGTAAGCTGCGATAATCCTTTGAGTTGCCCAGCTTAAATTTACTGCTGTCGGGCGTGAAGAATCCAAATATTCTTTTAATTTATATATATCGTTCTTTTTTGAAAAAAGAGCCATTGAGTAGCCGGCAAAAATACCTATTGCAGGCGCACCTCTTACAGCCAAAGTTTGTATAGCTTCGTATGCATCTTCTTTATTTTTGATTTCAATCCATTTTTCTTCATTCGGCAATAATCTTTGGTCAAGAATAAACAGCTTGTCGTTTTTATAATGTAAATTTTCCATAATTGTTCCTTTTACTTCAAAATATATCCTTATTATAATGTTTTTTATTTTTTAAATCAATATTGCTATTGCAATATTTAAATTTATTTGTTATTATATTTAAGTACTTATTTGGAACATTTTTCTTTTATTGGAGGAAAGCTATGAAAAAGGCAATTTCTGTGCTTCTTTGTGTTGTACTTGTTGTAAGCAGCATTTTTGCTATGGCAGGCTGTACAAAGCAAAAACAAATAACTAATGATATTGTACTTATTACTGATGGCGGTACCGTTAGTGATAAAGGTTACAATCAAAGTGCTTGGGACGGTATAAATTCTTACGCAAGCGAAAACGGTATGTCAGCACGCTATTATCAACCTGTGCTTGATGAAAACGGTGAGCTTACATCGGATAATGTTGATAAATATGTTAAACTTGCCCAGGATAACGGTGCTAAATATGTTATTCTTCCGGGTGAAAAATTTGAAGTTATTGCTTATGAAATTGCAAATACATATCCTGAAATCAATTTCGTTTTAGTTGACGGTATTCCTCATTCGGCAAGTGATAAAACTGACCATTTTGTAAAAAATGTGATGTGTGTTTCATTTGACAATCTTCAAAGCGGTTACCTTGCAGGTTATATTGCAGTTAAAACGGGTAATACACAGCTTGGCTATTTTGGCCAGTATAACAGCAAAAATTCAGCTAATTACGGTGCAGGCTTTGCACAGGGCGCAGCAGCTGCGGCTGATGAACTCGGTATTCCTGTAACACTTGATTGGGCAGATTATGATTCACCGCTTCTTAGTTATGATTACAGCTTTACTCTTACTGCATGTTATAAAAAAATATCAGAAGTTAAAGGCAAGGATACTTACACTGTTAAGGTTGAAAACGGTATCGGCAGCGGAACTTATACCGACGGTTCTAATGTAACTGTTACAGCTGACCCTGCTCCTAAGGGTAAGGTGTTTGATAAATGGGAAGTTAAGAGTAATACAAAGGGTGTTAAGGATAAAAAAGTTAACATTTCTTCAAAAACAAAATCTTCAATGAACCTTCTTGTTGAAAAATGTGACTGTACAATTACAGCTACATATAAAGATGCAGAAGGTAAGCAGTATGGCGTTAATGTTTTAACGGCAGACGGTAAAGGTACTTATTCACAGCAGTTTGCTTTTGAAAACAGCAGTGTAGATGTAACTGCTCCTGCTCCTACAACAGCTTATACAGTATTTGACCATTGGGAAACTAATGATGAAAGTGCTGTTGAGGATATTAACGCAAATTCAACCAAGGTAAATGTAACAGATAAGGATGTTAAGCTTACCCCTGTTTATAAGCAGGTTGATACTCCTACATTTGAAGTTAAAGTTGTAACAGGCGAGGGCGGAAACGGTGAATCAACCGGCGCAGGATATTATGTTGAGGGCGATAAGGTTGAAATCAGTGCCGCTATTCCTAAAGAGGGTTATATGTTCTCTCATTGGGAAAATAAAGATACTTACGGTATCGGTGCCGGTGTGTTGCTTGAAAATGAGTATTATTGGAATACAACATTTGATATGGTTGACCGCTATGCAGCAATTCCTGAAAAGATGTTTGACGAGGGTGTAACTCTTGCTTTTGCCGGCGGTAATGATAAGGCAGAATCGGTATACACCGCAAAATCTAAATTTGATTCAAGCCCAAGCGTAGCTGCCGCAGGTGTTACTCACAGTGACCAAGCGTATGCAGTAGTTAAAAACTATGGCGAAGCTGTAAAGGATTGCCTTGAAAACTTTAACGGCGGTGCGGTTATATCCGCTAACTGCGCAACAGACGGTATTTATGTTGACGGTCTTGGCGAAAACACAGACGAAGAAAAAGCTGTTAAAGAAAGTGTTGATAAAGTTTATAAGGAACTTGCAGACGGTAAGCTCACACCTATCCTTGCCGAAGGCGGCGCCGGATATGATTTCTGCAAAGCATTTAGTGAAAAGAAAATGTCAAAATGCTTAACACTTAACGGTTGGTTTGTAGATGTAAAATAATAAGTTATTATAATAAGTAATATTTTAAAAGGTCGGTTATTCCGACCTTTTATTTTTTCTTTTTTGTGACCGCGGCGGTGTTTGATTCGTGTTATGTATGAAAGGGGGAATAAGGTTGGACAAAGAAAAAGAAACGGAGTTTAACTCTGCTTATGATTTGTATGCAGATATGCTCTATAAAATAGCCTTCCTACATACAGCAGATAAAGACGAAAGTGAGGATATATTACAGGAAGTCTTTATCAAACTGCTGTATAAAAGCCCTACTTTCAAAAGCAGTGAGCATAAAAAAGCGTGGCTTATCAAAACAACAGTAAATCAGTGTAAGGACTTTTTAAAATCTTCAAGGCGAAAGGTTTTACCGTTAAATGATGAAATTTTGGGTGACGAACCTTTTGATGAAAGAAAACTTGATGTCAGAAATAAACTTTTAAAACTTGACGCTAAGTATAAAACAGTTCTTTTCCTATATTATTATGAGGATTACACAGTTGAAATGATAGCCACCACGCTATCCCTTTCTAAGTCTGCCATTAAAATGCGGCTTAAAAGGGGCAGAGAACTGTTGAAAAACGAATTGGAGGAATACAGCAATGACTGACGAAAAAAAGATTATAAAAGAAGCCATAGATGATATTAAACCTGATGTGTATATGAAAACCAGACTTCAAGCGAAAATTGAAGAACCGAAAAGAAAATCGGCAAAATCTCTTTTAAAACCGGTTTTAAGCTGCACGCTTGCACTTGCGGTTTTAATGGGAGTAGGCTCATATGGAATGACGCGTGATAAAATGCCTGCTACAACACAAGCATCATCTGCAAAAATTTCAGACCATTCATTTAACATAGTGGCTTATGCACAGGATAACGGTAAGGTTGAAGAAAGAGCAACCCTTTCAAACGATGTATTAAGCTTTCCGTCGTATAAATTGAGAGTGGAAAAGGTCAACGGTGATGTGCAGATTTCATATGATAATAGTGTAGGATTTAATATTGATAAAAATGCAAATATTAAAAAAGTTACTTTTGAAAGTGAAAAAGGCTATTTTGAATTTACAAATAACGATTTGTATTTTTCACAAATGAAAAAAGGCAATTATTATGTTGATATTGAACTGACAAAAGATGAGCAGGATAAATATGTATCTACCCTTGAAGATGCGAAAGAGGATGAAATAAAAGCAATTTATAAGGAAATTGCCAAAAACCGTGATTTATCAAAATATTTTGGCACTAATTCTCAAAATACAGAGCTTTACTCATTTTCTTCCGGCACAAGAAAAGATAGGCTGGTGATTACCCTTACCAATAAAAAGCTTCACGATGAAATATTTAAGTATGACAGAAAAATAACCGTTAATGCTGATGATTTGCAACAAGAACTCAATGAAAATTCATTATGGTATAATAATGAAAATGCAATTGATACATTACTTAAAAATCCTGATACCCCATTTGAAAAACTTGAGGGGGATACCATTACCGTTACCGCTGAATTTAAAGACGGACAGCAGGCAACAAAAAAAATCAAAACTTCTTTTAATTCAAAGGGTGAACTTCAGCTTCAATATGTAAAATAATAGAATAAGGGCGAACAGTGTAGGGCAGACACTGTTCGCCTTGTTTTATTCTTCAACTGTTTTGTTTGAAAAAAGTAAGCTTATGCACCAAATAGCGGAAAGGCCTACAAGGCTGTAAATAATTCTTGCAAATACAGAATCCTGACCGCCGCATATCCAGGCTACTAAATCAAATTTGAAAAGACCGATAAGTCCCCAATTTATTCCGCCTATGATATTTAATATAAGTGTAATAATGTTAACTATCTTCATTTTTATCACCTCAAAAATAAAAGTCATTAGTAGTATGATACTGCTAATGACTTTTATTCATTATTTTTGAATTTTTTAAATGTTAGTTACAATTATTTCGCAATTTCCGGCGATTTCGTATTTTCCGTATCCTGCCGGAACAAAGAAGCTGTCACCCTTATTTAATTCTTTTTCGTTAATATTGCCGTTTCCGTTAATAACAAGTATATGATTAAATGATTTTTCATCTGTTTCAAGTGTGAGCTTTTCATTTACATCATAATGGTTTACAGTAAATAAATCACATTTTGTAAGAAGTGTTGAATCATAACCGTCTGCCTTAACAGTTTCACCCATAGGTTTAATGTCATATTTTGGCGGCTCGGTAACAGATACATCAACTGCTTTTTTAATATGAAGTTCTCTCGGTTTTCCGTCTTTTCCTATTCTGCCGTAGTCATAAACCCTGTAAGTTGAGTTTGAATTTTGCTGAATTTCAGCAATTAAAACACCTTTGCCTATTGCGTGCACGGTTCCGGCTTCAATAAAGAATAAATCACCTTTTTTAACCTTAACTGTGTTGAGTACATCAAGAAGCGTGTTTTCTTCTATTGCTTTTTTGAATTCCTCTTTGCTGATTTTATTTTTAAAACCGTAAACAAGCTGTGCATCGTCAGTTGCGTCAATTACATACCAAATTTCAGTTTTGCCGAATTCATGCTCAACTCTTTTTGCATATTCATTATCGGGATGTACTTGGATTGATAAATTATCTTTAGCGTCAATCAATTTAATAAGAACAGGGAAATAAGGAAAGTCTAAGCTTCGTGTGCCTACAAGCTTTTCTTTACCCTCTTTTTCAATAACACTTTCAAGCGTCTGTCCGTCATATTCGCCGCCGTCAATTGTGTTCATTCCGTCCTTATGGCAGGAAAGCATCCAGCCTTCAGCCAAAACATCTAAATTACTTTTAAATCCAAAATCTGTTTTAAGTCTTGTGCCGCCCCAAATATAATCTTTAAATACAGGCGATAGCTTTAAAATATCCATTTTAATTACCTCTGAAAATCCATAAAAATCTATACGCTTTATATATAGATTCTATTTATATTTATATAATATCAAAAAATCACTATACTTTCAATCAAAAATAGTGTAAAATAAAAACAATAATTTTGGAGAAACAGTTATGAATATTTTAGATGTTCAAAATTTAACACTTTCTTTTGGTGAAAACACGCTTTTTTCAAACCTTTCATTTGATATTGGGGAAAAAGATAAAGTGGGTTTTGTCGGTGTAAACGGCGCAGGCAAAACTTCGCTTTTTAAAATAATCACCGGCGAATATACTGCCGACAGCGGCAATTGCTTTATTTCTAAAAATGCCACCTTGGGTTATATGGAACAGCACACCTGTTCAAATGATAAAACTATTTGGAATGAACTTGTAAGTGTGTACAGCGATTTGATTGAAATGGAGCTTGAACTTGATGATTTGAGCGAAAAGCTTAAAACAAATCATTCAAAAGAACTTATTGACAGGCAGGATTATTTAACTAACGAATTTACGCAAAACGGCGGGCTTACTTATAAGTCGATGACTCGCTCTGCTCTTTTGGGCCTTGGTTTTTGCGAGGAAGATTTTGATAAACCGACTTCCAAACTTTCCGGTGGGCAAAAATCAAAGCTCATACTTGCAAAGCTTCTTTTATCAAAAGCAGATTTTCTTTTGCTTGATGAGCCTACCAATCATCTTGATATCAGTGCAATAGCCTGGCTTGAAGATTTTTTGAAGAATTTTAACGGCGCGTGCCTTATTATTTCGCACGATAGATATTTTCTTGACCGTGTAACCAATAAAACAATTGAACTTGAAAATAAAAAGATTCGCTCATACAAAGGCAATTATTCCGAATTCCTTGTGAAAAAAGAAGCCGAGCAAAAGGCTATTGAAGAAAAATACGAAAATGATATGAAAGAGATCGAGCGACTTGAAGGTATCATTGCACAGCAAAGGCAGTGGAACAGGGAAAAAAACATCAAAACTGCCGAAAGCAAAGAAAAAGTTATTGAAAGAATAAAAGAACAGCTTGTTATTCCCGATAAAAAGCTTGATAAAATCAGATTTGATTTTACGCCTAAATGTGTTTCGGGTGAGGATGTTTTGCAGGTTACTTCGCTTAAAAAATCATTTGGAAATCATACCGTTTTTGAAAATGCAAGCTTTAATGTTAAAAGGGGAGAACGCGTATTTCTTCTTGGCGATAACGGATGCGGCAAAACCACACTTCTTAAAATTCTTATGGGTGATTTGAGCAGGGATGACGGTACTTTCAAATTCGGTGCAAGCCTTATGACAGGGTATTTTGACCAGGTTCAAGCAAAGCTTGATTTAAGTAAAACCATTATTGATGAAGTATGGAGCGCGTATCCCTTTATGACGGAAACAAAGGTTAGAAACGCACTTGCGGCATTTCTTTTTAAAGGTGAGGAAGTTTACAGAAAACTTGATGTTTGCTCAGGCGGTGAGCGTGCAAGGGTTGCACTTTTAAAACTTATGCTTGGCGGATATAACTTTCTTTTACTTGATGAACCTACAAACCATCTTGACGCTTTTTCACGCGAGGAACTTGAAAACACCTTGCTCAATTACAGCGGAACTATGCTTATTGTGTCTCACGATAGGTATTTTATAAATAAGCTTGCTACAAGAATTGTTGAGCTTACACCTGAAGGATGTAACAATTTCCTCGGAAATTATGATGATTACAGCGAGCACAGATATGTTCAAGTGGAAGAAAAGGTTGAAAAGAAAAAGCCGAAAGTAAATGATTATAAATTAAAAAAAGAAAGGCAAAGTAATTTAAGAAAGCTTAATACTCTTTTAAAACGCCTTGAAGATGAAATTGAGCAAAGCGAAGTTGAAATTGCAGATTACGAAAGCAAGCTTTCATCGGCAGAGTATGAAAAGTTGATGGAGTACACTTCAAAAATTGATGAACTTTCAAAATATAGGGATGAACTTTACGAAAAGTGGGAAAGTACATCTTTGGAACTTGCCGAATTAGAGGAAGAATAATTTATGTCAAAAATTGTAATAATCGGCGGCGGTGCGGCAGGACTTTTATGCGCCGCTAAATCTGCCGAAAAGGGCAATGATGTTGTAATAATCGAAAAAATGAACAGATGCGGCAGAAAGCTTATGATTACGGGCAAGGGCAGGTGCAATGTAACAAACGCAAGCTTTGAGCTTGATGATTTGATTTCAAATGTGCCTACAAACCCACGCTTTTTGTATTCCGCTTTTTCAAACTTTATGCCTTATGATACAATGGCTTTGTTTGAAGAACTTGGCGTTGCGCTTAAAATAGAAAGGGGCAACAGAGTATTCCCGGTAAGTGATAAAGCTGTCGATATTGTTGATGCCCTTGTAAATTATGCTAAAAATTCAGGCGTGAAAATAATTCAAGGCACAGCTAAAGCATTTGAATTTAACAATAATAAAATAAATTCAGTTGTGCTTGAAGATAAAAGCAAGATTGAATGTGACAAAGTTTGCCTTTGCACAGGCGGCAAAAGCTATCACTTAACAGGTTCGACGGGCGACGGTTATATTCTTGCCAAATCGGCAGGGCATACAATTGTGCCGCCAAAGCCGAGCCTTGTTCCGCTTGAATGTTCCAATAATTTTATTCCTAAACTTCAGGGTTTGTCACTAAAAAATATAGAAATTACACTTTTTGAAGATGAAAAGGCAATTTATTCCGATTTCGGTGAAATGATATTTACTCATTTCGGTGTTTCGGGACCGGTTATATTGTCTGCTTCAAGCCATATAAAAAATATGGGTAAAAAGAAATATAAAATTAAAATTGATTTAAAGCCGGCACTTGATTTTAATACCCTTGATAAACGCATTTGCCGTGATTTTGAAGAATTTTCTAATAAAGATTTTGTTAATTCTCTTTCAAAACTATTGCCGAAAAAGCTTATTCCTGTTATAGTTTCATTAAGCGGCATATCACCCGGTGAAAAGGTGAATCAAATTACAAGGCAGCAAAGGCTTGCTCTTGTAGATTTAATCAAGAATTTTTATGTCACAATCAGCAATTTCCGCCCGATTGATGAAGCAATTATCACTTGCGGCGGCGTCAGCGTTAAGGAAATCAATCCTAAAACTATGTGTTCAAAAATAATTGATAATTTGTATTTCGCAGGAGAAATTATAGATGTGGATGCATATACAGGCGGCTTTAATTTGCAAATTGCATTTTCTACCGCTGTATTATGTGCCGATAATATGTGATTATTACAGAAAGGCTAAGGAAACTAATATGATAAATGTTGCTATTGACGGGCCTGCCGGTGCAGGCAAATCTACTATAAGTAAGGGTGCGGCTAAAGAGCTTGGATTTATTTATGTGGATACAGGTGCATTATACCGCACAATTGCACTCAGTGCTGTTAGAAACGGTATTATTGATGATAAAGACGCAGTAATTAAAATGCTTGAAAGCATTGATGTAAAGCTCGGATTTGAAAACGGTACACAATGTGTTTATTTGAATGGGGAAGAAGTATCAGCTTATATTCGCACACCTGAAATTTCAATGGGTGCGTCAAAAGTATCTGCTATTCCAAAGGTAAGGGAATTTTTGCTTGACCTTCAAAGAAATATTGCAAAAAACAATAATGTTATTATGGATGGGCGTGATATAGGCACGGTTGTTTTGCCAAAAGCAGAATGTAAAATTTTTCTTACTGCATCTGCCGAGTGCCGCGCACAAAGAAGATATAAGGAACTTATTGAAAAAGGCGAAAATGTAAAATATGAAGATGTATTAAGTGATGTTAATGAGCGTGATTATAATGATTCACACAGGGATATTGCTCCGCTTAAGCCAAGTGAAGAATCGGTTATTGCAGACACATCAGAGCTTACTCTTGATGAATCAATTGCACTTATTGTAAAAATTATAAAGGAGCATATGTAAATTGAAAGAATTTGATTACTCGCAGATAAAACATTACAAATTATATAATTTTATTAAAGTTGTGTTCAGGCCCTTTGTCAAGCTCGCATTTAAGCTTAAAATTAAAGGTCTTGAAAATGTGCCGCCAAAAGGCACAAAGTACATAGTTGCAATTAACCATACTTGCGCGCTTGACCCGATATTTGTTGCTTGCTCAAAGAATATTCCGCCGCTTCATTTTATGGCAAAGGCAGAACTTTTTGAAAATCCTATTGCCGCTTGGTTTATGACTCATATGTACAGCTTCCCTGTAAGAAGAGGCAAGGGTGATACCTCGGCTATTGAATACGGTGAAAAAATCCTTGACGAAGGTCATGTTATGGCAATTTGCCCGGAGGGCAGAAGAATTAAGGATAAAAACGGAGTTCCGCAAAGGGCGAAAGCAGGTGTTGCCGTAATTGCAAAAGCTACGGGTGCCGATATATTACCGGTTGCAATTTACTGTGACGGTAAAATCAAAGCAGGTAAGCAGGTTACCGTATCTTACGGTAAGCTTATTAAAAACAGTGAACTCGGTTTAAATGGTGATGATGTTTTGCCAAGTGAGATTAAAGAAGCAGCCAATATGGTAATGGGCAGAATTACTGAACTTTGGGAGGCTGAAAAAAATGCAGGTTAATCTTGCTAAAACAGCAGGTTTTTGCTTTGGTGTTGACAGAGCGGTTAATCTTGTTTACGATTTGCTTGCCAAGGGTAAAAAGGTTTGTACACTCGGCCCGATTATTCACAATCAGCAGCTTGTTGATGATTTAATTAGCAAGGGTGTTAAAATTATTGATGATGTAAGTGAATGTCCCGAGGGTTATACTGTGGTTATAAGAACCCACGGTGTAGAAAAAGAAGTTATAGATAAGGCAGAAAATGATAAAGTTAATTTCATAAATGCCACTTGCCCTTTTGTTTTAAAAATTCATAAAATTGTATCCGAACAGCCGGAAAATACAATTACACTTATTGCAGGTGATGAAAACCACCCTGAAGTTTTAGGTATTCGCTCTTATTGCAAAGGTGAAAGCTTTGTTTTTAAAAATGAAGACGAGCTTGAAAACATTATCAAAAAGTTGCCAAATTCGAGTGAAAATTCGGTAATTTGCGTTTCTCAAACAACTTTTTCGCTAAAAGAATGGAAAAAATGCGAAAAAATAATAAAAAAACTATATACAAATTGCAAAATTTATAGTACAATATGTAATGCCACAGCTGATAGGCAGGAAGAAGCGTTGGAACTTTCCAAAAAAGCAGACGCTATGATTGTAATCGGCGGTAGGCATTCATCCAATACCTGTAAGCTTAGGGATGTTTGCAAGGCAAATGCGGATACTTTTCTTATTGAAACATCGCAGGAACTTAAAAACATTGATTTAAGCAATTACAGCTATGTTGGTGTTACTGCCGGGGCTTCGACACCCTCGGTAATTATCAAGGAGGTACTAAAAACCATGTCCGAAGAAAAAATTGAAAAGGAAGTTGAAGTAGCTGCAACAGCTGCGGAGACAGCAGAAACCGCTGATAAGGCCGCTGAGGCTGCTGTCAAAGCATCTGCTGATGGTGAAGCAACCTTCGAAGAAATGCTTGAAGAATCATTCAGAGAAGATGAAAACAGCAAAGTTGTAACAGGTACTGTTGTTAACATCACCCCTACTGAGGTGTTCGTTGATGTTGACGGAAGAAAGCAAACAGGTGTTATCGCACTTGAAGACCTTTCTGCTCAGCCAATCAATGACCCAAGTGAAGCAGTTTCAATCGGTGACAAGCTCAGCCTTGTTATTATGAAAACTGATGACAGCGAAGGCGTTCTTAAGCTTTCTAAGAAGCTTGTGGATGCATTCCAGGGATGGGAAGACATTGTTAAGGCAAAAGAAAACGACGAAATTCTTGAAGGTGTTGTATCAGCAGTTGTTAAGGGTGGCGTTGTAGTTGTAACCAAGGGAAGCAGAGTGTTTGTTCCTGCATCTCAAACAGGCGTTCCTAGAAATCAGGAGCTTGACATCCTTAAGGGTACAACAGTTCGTTTCAGAATTATTGACATCAACCCGGCAAGACGCCGTGCAGTAGGTTCAATCAAAGTTGTTGCTAACGAAGAAAAGAAGGCACAGCAGGATGCATTATGGGCTACACTTGAAGAAGGTCAAAAGCTCACAGGTACAGTTAAGTCTTTAACAAGCTATGGTGCTTTTGTTGACATCGGTGGTATGGACGGTATGATTCATATCAGTGAGCTTTCTTGGAACAGAATCAAGCATCCATCAGAGGTTGTTAATGTTGGCGATACTGTTGAGGTTACAATTAAGAAGCTTGACCCTGAAACAAGAAAAATTTCTCTTGGCTTCAAGAAGCTTGAGGATAATCCATGGGAAATCTTGAAGAGAGATTATCCTGTTGGCACTGATTGTAAGGCTAAGATTGTAGGTCTTGCATCATTCGGTGCTTTTGCTAATATCATTCCTGGTATTGACGGTCTTATCCACATCAGCCAGATTTCTTGGGAAAGAATCAACACACCTGCCGATGTACTTAAAGTCGGTGATGAAGTTGATGTAAGAATTACTGAAATTGACTTTGATAAGAAGAGAGTTTCTCTTTCAATGAAAGAACTTCTTCCTAAGCCAAACGCTGATGCAGAAGCTGAAAGCGAAGAAGCAGAAGACGCTGAATAATCTTTATTCAATATTTAAGGACTTCACAACATTAGTGTGAAGTCCTTTTTTATATGCTTATCAAAAAAACGGTATTGCCAAATTTGCAATACCGTTTTTGCTTATTTAGTATTCAATTTCACCTTTATATACAAGGTTGCAGTCGCCGGTTAGGGTTACACCGTTATCTGAATAATTAACTATTAAGTCGCCGCCTTTTACTTTGACTGTAATATCTTCGTCTTTGCTGCAATATCCGTTTTCTACTGCTGCAATGACTGCTGCGCAAGCACCTGTGCCGCACGCCTGTGTTTCACCGTTTCCTCGCTCCCATACACGCATTTTCAGCGTTTTTGAATTAACTACCCTTACGAATTCCGTATTAACTCTTTCCGGGAAAATAGGTGCTGTTTCAAATTGCGGGCCGACGCTTTCAATGTTAATTTTATCAACATTGTTAACAAATACTACACAGTGCGGATTGCCGACTGCACAGCAAGTAATATTATATTCTTTTCCGCCGATTTCGGCAGGGTGGTTTATTACTCTGTCACCGCTGACAGAAACAGGAATTTTGGCGGGGTTAAGCTCGGCTTTTCCCATTGAAACTTTGGCTGATGATACTTTGCCATCCCTTGTGAAAAGTTTTAAAACTTTAACACCTGATGCTGTTTCAACAGTGATTTTATCTTTTTTAACAAAACCGTTATCATAAAGGAATTTGCCGATGCATCTAATTGAATTGCCTGCCATTTTGCCCTCACTTCCGTCAAGGTTAAATATGCGCATTTTCGCATCTGCAATTTTACTGTTTTCAATAAGAACTATGCCGTCACCGCCGATTCCTTTGTGCCTGTCACAAAATTCAATTGCAAAGCTTTCAGGGCAGGTGATAATGCCGCATTGGTTGTTAAAGAATATGTAATCGTCACCCGTGCCTTGCATTTTTGAAAACTTGAGAATTCCTTTTTCTTTTCTCATAAAGTTTATATCTACAAGTTCGGTATTTGTTTCTTTATAGCGTGAAGCAATAATATCTGCCACGGCATTTGCTGTGTCAAGTGATGTAATTGTTGCAATTCCAAGCTGATTTGCTCTGTTGTGAAGTTTGATGTAATCTGCAATTGAGTTTTTATCACTCTTGCCGGTATATACAATGTAGTCAAGCTGACCTGATTCAACAAGCTCCATAATCGAATTATCTTCACGAAGCTTGTTAACAATATTTACTTTAATACCTAAACTTTCAATTGCTTTTGCTGTTTTAGGTGTAGCCCAAATTTTAGCACCTAAATCATCAAGCTTTTTAGCAAGTCCTACTATTTCAAATCTGTCTTGCTTTGTAACTGTTATGAGTACACCATGCTCATCTTTTGAATGGAAATCGGTTTTAAATCCGGCAGATACAAGCCCTTTGAACAGTGCTTCAATAAGATTTTTGCCGACACCTAAAACTTCACCTGTTGATTTCATTTCAGGACCGAGTTTTGAGTTAACATCATTAAGTTTTTCAAAGCTGAAAACAGGAACTTTAACTGCCACATACGGCGGTGTTTTATAAAGCCCTGTGCCAAATCCCAGATCTTTAAGGTTTTGACCTACCATAATTTTGGTTGCAAGTTCAACCATAGGCACGCCCGTAACCTTGCTGATGTATGGTATTGTTCTTGATGCTCTTGGGTTAACTTCAATTACATATAATTCATTGTGATAAATAAGATATTGAATGTTGATAAGACCTTGCGTGCCGAGTTCAAGTGCAAGCTTTTGCGATACATCACAAATCTTTTCAAGCATCATATCATTAAGATTATATGGTGGGTAAACAGCAATTGAGTCACCTGAATGTACACCGGCTCTTTCAATATGCTCCATAATACCCGGGATAAGAACATCATTACCATCGGAAATACAGTCAACTTCAAGCTCTGTTCCCATCATATATTTGTCAACAAGAACAGGGTTTTCAATTCCCTGCGCAAGTATAATTGCCATATATTGCTTAACATCATCATCTGTGTATGCAATAGTCATATTTTGACCGCCGATAACATATGACGGGCGTAAAAGTACAGGATATTCAAGCCTGTTAGCTGCATGCAATGCTTCATCAAGAGTCATTACGCTTTCGCCTTTTGGCCTGAAAATACCGAATTTTTCAAGAAGTTCATCAAAACGCTCTCTGTCTTCGGCAATGTCGATTGATTCTGCGCTTGTGCCAAGAATTTTAATTCCTTTTTCATCAAGAAATTTAGTAAGTTTAATGGCAGTTTGACCGCCAAATGCTACAACAACACCAATCGGATTTTCAGCCTTGATAACGTTCATTACATCTTCATCCGTAAGCGGCTCAAAATAAAGCCTGTCACCTGTGTCAAAATCGGTTGATACAGTTTCCGGATTGTTGTTAATTATAATAACTTCGTATCCAAGCTCTTTAAGTGTCCATACACAGTGAACGGACGAATAGTCAAATTCAATACCTTGGCCGATTCTGATAGGGCCTGAACCTAATACAATGATTTTTTCTTTATCACTTTTGTCAAGCTCTCTTGCTTCGCAGTGTTCATCATATGTTGAATAAAAATACGGTGTTTCCGCTTTGAATTCCGCACCGCAGGTATCAACCATTTTATATACACAATCCCTGTGATACGCAAGGCTTCCACCGCTGATTTTTTCAAGTGCTTTATCGGGATAACCTAATTTCTTTCCTTTTAAATATTGCTCTTTTGAAAGAGGTTTGCCCTCAATTTCAAGTTCAAATTTTGCAAGATTTTCAAGTTTTGCCAAAAACCACTCATCAATCATAGTGATTTGATGAATTTCGGCAATGCTGATACCTTCTTTAAGCGCTTTAAAAACAGTAAATAACCTAATATCATCTTGGTCGTGTAATTTTTGCCTTATGTCTGCGTTATTAAGTGCTTTGTTATTAAGCGTATCAAGCCCGATTTCAGCACCTCTTACTGCTTTCATAATGGCTTGTTCAAAGCTTGGTGCTATGCTCATTACTTCACCGGTAGCCTTCATCTGTGTGCCAAGCTTGCGTGAAGCGTTTACAAATTTGTCAAACGGCCATTTAGGAAGTTTGACTACAACATAGTCAAGCGTCGGCTCAAAGCAAGCACAGGTTTTACCCGTGATGTCATTTTTAATTTCATCAAGCGTATATCCAAGTGCAATTTTAGTGGTAACCTTTGCAATCGGATAACCTGTTGCTTTAGATGCAAGGGCAGAGGAACGCGAAACTCTCGGATTTACTTCGATAACAGAATATTCAAAACTTTCAGGGTTTAATGCAAATTGGCAGTTGCAGCCGCCTTCAATTCCGAGTTCTGTAATTATATCAAGTGATGCACTTCGAAGCATTTGCAATTCCTTATCGGCAAGTGTAACAGCAGGGGCAATAACTATACTGTCGCCCGTATGCACACCGACAGGGTCAAAGTTTTCCATAGAGCAAACAGCTATAACATTGCCTATACTGTCCCTCATAACTTCAAATTCGATTTCTTTCCAACCTGCAATGTATCTTTCTACAAGCACTTGGGTAATAGGGGAAAGCATTAAACCGTTTTTTGCTATAACTTCAAGTTCATGCTCATTATATGCCACACCGCCGCCTGCACCGCCCAAGGTGAAAGCAGGGCGAATGATTACCGGATAGCCGATTTCATCTGCAATTTCTTTTGCGTGGTCAACTGTGTATGCAATGTCACTCGGTACAACAGGTTGGTTGATTTTAACCATAGTATCGCGAAACATTTGCCTGTCTTCAGCTTTATCAATAGCTTCGGCATCTGTGCCTAACAGCGTAACACCCATTTTATCAAGGTATCCGTCTTTTGCAAGCTGCATACCTATTGTAAGCCCTGTTTGGCCGCCGAGTCCGCAAAGGATTGAATCAGGGCGTTCTTTTTCAATAATTCTTTTTACCGTTTCTTCGGTAAGCGGTTCAAGATATATATGGTCGGCAAGAGCCTTATCCGTCATAATTGTGGCGGGGTTTGAGTTTACAAGTACAACTTCAATTCCCTCATCCTTAAGTACACGGCAAGCCTGTGCGCCGGCATAGTCAAATTCAGCCGCTTGACCTATTACAATAGGACCCGAACCGATAACGAGTACCTTTTTTATGTTCTTATTAAGAGGCATTACTTGTTACCTCCCATCATCTCAATAAATTTGTCAAATATAAATCTTGTGTCGTGCGGGCCGGAGCAAGCTTCAGGGTGAAATTGCACCGAAAATGCATTTTTACCCGGGTAATCAACACCCTCGCAAGTTCCGTCATTAGCATTTATGTAGCTTACTTTTGCACCTGTTTTTTCTATTTCTTCATTTACTACTGCGTAACCGTGGTTTTGTGAGGAAATATATGTTCTTCCTGTTTCAAGGTTTTTAACCGGCTGGTTTACACCCCTGTGACCGTACTTGAGCTTTGTGGTTTCACCGCCCTGGCTCAGTGCCAAAAGCTGATGGCCGAGGCAAATTGCAAAAATAGGAACATTGCCGAAAAGCTTCTTTAATTCTTCAATTGCTTCAACATTTTCTTTCGGGTCACCCGGGCCGTTTGAAAGCATAATTCCATCAGGATTTAAAGATAAAATATCTTGAGCCTTTGTGTTATAAGGTACTACTGCAACATTGCAGCCCCTTTTATTAAGCTCTCTTATTATATTTTTCTTTGTTCCGTAGTCGATAAGAACAACATTGTATTTATGCTCTTGTGACGCACTCATATAAGGCTTCGTGCAAGATACGGATTTAACTGCATCTTTAACTTTGTAAGCCTTTAATTTATCATAATCAACAGTTGCCGGGTTTGATGTTATGATTGCATTCATAACGCCTGCTTCTCTGATTGTTTTTGTTATTTCTCTTGTGTCTACACCGTATACACCGATGATGTTGTTTTCTTTTAAATAGTCATCAAGCCCTTTTTCACATCTGAAATTAGAAGGCTCTTCGCACCACTCACGAACTATATACGCAGATACAAAGGATTTTTCGCTTTCCTTATCTTCCTCAATAAATCCGTAATTACCTATAAGCGGAAAAGTTTGCATTACAATTTGGCCGAAATAACTTGGGTCAGTCAATGTTTCAATATATCCGCCCATACCGGTTGTAAATACAAGCTCACCGATAACTTCACCTTTTGCGCCGAAACTTTTTCCTTCAAAAACATTACCGTTTTCAAGGCAAATGTAAATTTTGTTTTCTTCCATATTTTCTAATCTTATCCTAATAATTTAACGAGAACTGCTTTTTGTGCGTGAAGTCTGTTTTCAGCTTCATCAAATATTTCATTTGCATGTTCTTCAAATACTTTAGCGGTAATTTCTTCTTCCCTGTGTGCAGGCAGGCAGTGGAGTACCATAGCATCATTCTTTGCAACGGACATAACTTCATCGTTAATTTGGAAGTTTTTAAATACTTTTTCTCTTTCAGCCTTTTCTTCTTCCTGGCCCATTGATGCCCATACATCAGTATAAATTACATCAGCATCCTTTGCACATTCAAGAATATTGCTTGAACACATAAAATCACCGTTTTCTTCAGCCCATTTCATAATTTCAGCGTCCGGCTTGTAATCATCAGGGCAGGCAATTGCACAGCTCATACCCATTGTCACAGCACCTACAATAAGGCTGTTTGCCATATTGTTTCCGTCACCAATAAAGCAGAATTTGAGTCCGTCAAAACTCTTTTTATATTCTCTTATAGTCATAAGGTCTGCAAGCACTTGGCAAGGGTGGCAATAGTCTGTCAAACCGTTAATGATAGGAATTGAACCGTATTTAGCAAGATCTTCAACTTCCTTTTGCTCAAAGGTTCTAATCATAATACCGTCAAGGTAACGGGAAAGAACTCTTGCAGTATCTTCAACAGGTTCGCCCCTGCCGATTTGCAAATCCCTGTTTGAAAGGAAAAGTGCCTGGCCGCCGAGCTGATACATTCCTGTTTCAAAACTTACTCTTGTTCTTGTAGAACTTTTTTGGAAAATCATACCGAGTGTTTTACCTTTAAGGTGATGATGTTCAATTCCGTGCTTTGTTTCGTATTTAAGCTGGTCTGCAAGATTTAAAATGTCTAATATTTCGTGCTGGTCTAAATCTTTAAGCTTTAATAAATGTTTCATTTTTCAATTACCTCTTTCAATATTTTTAAACCTCTTTCAAGCTCGCAAAAGCTGATGTTAAGAGCAGGAAGAAGCCTTACTTTTGTTTTTGCGGTTAATACAAGCAATCCGTTTTCAAGGCATTCGTTTGCAACTTCTTTTGCGTCTTTTTCAATTTCTACGCCAAGCATAAGTCCCATACCCGATACGGATTTTACACCTTTTATATTCATCAAATACTTTTTAATGTATTCGCTTTTTTCTCTTACCGATTTTAAAAATTCATCATCAATTCTTGAAACAATTGATATTGCACCTGCGGCGCAAACGGGGTTGCCGCCGAAGGTTGAACCGTGTGAACCCGGTGTAACGGTGTCTTTTAACTTATCACCGAAAAGTACAGCACCCATAGGAAGCCCGCCTGCAAGTCCCTTTGCAGTTGATACAATATCAGGCTTAATATCAAAGTTTTCGTATGCAAAATATCTTCCCGTTCTTCCGTTACCTGTTTGTACTTCGTCCACAACCATTAGTATATCTTTTTCATTTGCAAGCTTTTCAATAGCTTTTACAAAATCATAATCAAGGTTGTTTACTCCGCCTTCACCCTGTACACATTCAAACATAATTGCACATACATCATCTGTTGCCATTTCATTCAGCTTTTCAATATCATTGGCAGGGCAGTATTTAAAACCGGGTGTAAATGGACCGAATACAGTGTGAAAAGTGTCTTGCCCTGTTGCGGCAAGTGTTGTTATAGTTCTTCCGTGAAATGAATTAACAAGTGTGATTATCGTGCTTCTGCCGTCACCGTATTTGTCATAAGAGTATTTTCTTGCAAATTTGATTGCACCCTCGTTTGCTTCTGCACCGCTGTTGGCAAAAAATACTTTTTTCATATCTGTTTTGTCACACAGCATTTTTGCAAGCTTTGCGCAAGGCTCGGTGTAGTAAAGGTTACTTACATGCTGCATTTTATCAAGCTGCATTTCAACTGCCGCTTTCCATTCATTGTCGCATAAGCCAAATGCAGTTACACCGATTCCAGAGCCGAAATCAATATATTCTTTTCCGCTTTCGTCATATACGGTTGAACCCTTGCCTTTGCTTAAAGCAGTATTAAATCTGCCATATGAATGGGCAACGTATTCGTTATCTAATTCTTTTGTTTCCATTTTTCATCCTCTTTATCTGCTTCTGAACATTGTTCCCATACCTTCATCAGTTAAAAGTTCCATTAAAATAGAGTGGGGAACTCGTCCGTCAATTATAAACGCTTTTTTTACACCCTCACGCAGTGCTTGAGTCATTGAATCAATTTTCGGTATCATACCGCCGCTGATTATTCCCTCGGCAATCAATGCCGGTGTATCTGAAATATATACTTTGTGAATAAGTGTTGAATCATCGTCTTTATCTCTTAAAAGTCCTACAATGTCGGTCATTGATACAAGAGCTTCGGCCTTGAGCGCACCTGCAATTGCGGCTGCGGCAGTATCTGCATTTATGTTGTAGCAGTTGCCTTTTTCATCATATCCTATTGTTGAAATTACAGGGATAAAATTATGGTTTAAAACTTCTTCTATAACTTCGGTATTTACTTCTTTGATTTCGCCTACAAATCCATGGCAATCATCAAGCGCTTCGCATTTCATCATATTTCCGTCCATACCGGAAAGTCCGATTGCGTGTCCGCCCATATTTCCTATTTGGCAAACAAGGTCTTTGTTAACCTTACCTGCAAGCACCATTTGTACTACATCCACGGTGTCTTTATCGGTAACTCTCAATCCGTTTTCAAATTTGCTTTCAATTTGCATTTTTTCAAGAGTTTTGTTTATTGCAGGGCCGCCCCCGTGAACAAGTACCACCTTAATTCCGACTGTGGTTAAAAGTACAAGGTCACGCATTACAGCCTCTTTTAATTCATCGTTAATCATAGCGTTTCCGCCGTATTTAACTACTACCGTCTTCTTTCTGTATTTTTGAATATGCGGCAAAGCGTGAGCAATTATCTCGGCTTTTTGCGCATTGTTAATATTATTGTTCATAGTGTGTAATCCTTTTTTATTTGTTGCAAAAAAAATTGTTATCGGTTGTGTCAAACACTGTTTATTATATTTTCGTAGGGGCGACCATTGGTCGCCTGTTGTGATTTGACTGTTAACTGTATCTAAATAACTACATTTATCAGGTGCGGTAATCACCGTTAATTTTAACATAGTCATAAGTCGACTATACTCACTCGCTAATAAACAGTCCCCCGGACTGTTTATTTTCCAAAATTTTTCGCTCACTTTGTTCGCAAAATTTGGAGCCTCGTGTTGTGATTTGACTATTAACTGAATCTAAATAACTATATTTATCAGGTACGGTAATCACCGTTAATTTTAACATAGTCATAAGTCAAATCACAACCCCACGCGGTTGCGTTTTCGTTTCCTTGGTTGAGATTTATATCAATATATATTTCGTCACTTTCAAGTACCTTTGAAGCCTTTTCTTCGCTGAATTCAATGCCGGAACCGTTTTTGCATACTTCGACTGTTCCGTATTCACTTCTTAAATCAACATCAACTTTGTTAATATCAAAATCGGCGTCGGCATAACCTATTGCACAAAGAACACGGCCCCAGTTTGCATCTTCACCAAACATTGCAGTTTTGAAAAGGGAAGAGCATACAACACTTTTTGCTACTGTTATTGCAGTATCTTTATCCGGTGCGCCGGTGCAAATACATTCAAGCAATTTGCTTGCACCTTCGCCGTCTTTTGCAAGCATTCTTGTAAGATTTGCCATTACTTCATAAAGTGCCTGCTTAAAGGTATCAAATGCTGCTCCTTCTTCGGTTATTTCTTTATTGCCTGCAAGTCCGTTTGCCATAAGGCTGACCATATCGTTTGTAGATGTGTCACCGTCAACCGAAAGGCAGTTATATGTAACTTTAACTATTTCGCTCAATGCTTTTTGCAGCATTTTTGCTGAAATGGCACAGTCGCTTGTAATGAAATTAAGTGTTGTTGCCATATTCGGATGAATCATACCCGAACCTTTAGCCATACCGCCGAGCGTGCATTTAACACCGCCGATTTCAAATTCAACCGCATATTCTTTTTTTATTGTGTCTGTTGTCATAATCGCGGTTGAAGCTTCTTCGTTTTTACCGTAATCAAGCTCCTTTGCAAGAATAGGAACAGCTTTAATTATAGGCTCAATAGGTAATACTTGGCCTATAACACCTGTTGAAGCTACGATAACCTGTTCTTTAGGTATTTTAAGCTCACTTGCAACAAGCTCACACATTTTATCAGCCTTTTCTACTCCGTCTGCGTTGCATGTGTTTGCATTTTTGGAATTTGCAATTACTGCAATTGCTTTATTTCCGCTTTTTTCCAAATTTGCTTTTGTTACAAGAATAGGCGCACCCTTTACTTTGTTTTGGGTGTAAACTGCCGCCGCATTGCATATTACATCACTCGTAAAAAGGCATATATCATTTTTGTGTTTTACATTTGGGTCAAAGTTTTCTACATTTGGTTTTTTTATTCCGCAGTATGTGCCGCTTGCTTTATACCCTTTTGCTGCACATATTCCGCCGTCAACATATTTCATATTTTGTTATTCTCCTATATTAAGACCTGTTTTTTCGTTAATTCCCATTGCGATATTAAGGCACTGGATTGCCGCACCGGATGCACCCTTGCCTAAATTATCAAATCGGGATGTGATAATAATTCTTTCATCATTACCGTTAATCTCAATTTCCATATCATCACGGTTTGCAAAGTTGTTAGAGCCAATCATAGCCTCGCTGTAACCAAGTGGCCTTACTTTAACAATATCGCTTCCGTCATAATGTTCTTTAAACATCTCATATATATCTTCTTTTGTATATTTCTTATTCATTTTGCTTGTGTAAAGCGGTATATTTACGAGCATACCCTGTGGGTAATCACATATGATAGGTGTAAATATCGGCTCTTTTGAAAGGTTTGATATTGCTTTCATTTCTTTAAGGTGCTTGTGCTGCTGGCTTAATGCATAAACTCGCGGTGAGTCAAGCTCCTTATCTCTGTTTGCATCTTCATATTGTGCAATACCTTTTTTGCCCGCACCGGTATATCCGCTCATAGCAAAGCAAACAATGTCATAATCATTTGAAATGAAATTACTGTGAACAAGAGGGTACACAATCGAATTGAATCCGCTTGCATAGCAACCCGGAACTGCAATTCTGTTGCTTGTTTCAATTTTATGCCTGAATTCATTTGAAAGCTCGGCAAAACCGTAAGCCCATTCAGGCAAGGTTCTGTGCGCTGTTGATGTGTCGATTATTTTTACTTTGTCATTTTCTACAAGCGAAACTGCTTCTATTGATGCCGCATCGGGAAGACAGAGGAAAGTAATATCACTTTCATTTATCATTTTTGCTCGCTCTTTTGTATCTTTCCTTTTTTCAGGGTCGATAAGCAAAAGCTCAATATCATCTCTGTTTTCAAACCGTTGATAAATTTTAAGTCCGGTAGTTCCGTCTTTTCCGTCAATGAATATTCTTTTCATTTTTATACATTGTCTCCGTTAATTATTTTCTATTGTAATTTATTATACACAGTGATTTTGTAATGTCAATACTTTGTTATAAATATACATTAAAATGAATAAATATACGCATAAAACGCATATTTTGAAAAAAATTTTATGTGGTGACAATTATTGTACTTATACTTGCAAAAATCTGCATTTCGTATAATATTGACAAATTAGCAGGTCACTCCTGCGCCACCCAAAGCCACCCGAAAAATATTCAGAAAGGAAAATTTTTATCAGTAAAGACGTTTTAATATCTTTGGTTTCGATGCTCGGAACGGTTATTGGTACATTCGGCGGTATTTTAACCTCATCAAAGCTTACATCATTTCGCCTTGAACAGCTTGAGCGAAAGGTTGATAAGCATAATAATTTTGCAAGTCGTATACCCGTTGTCGAGGAACAAATCAAGGTTATAAATCATAGAATAGATGACTTGGAAAAGGGAGGCAAAAACATATGAAATGTACACAGCAAACTATAAACAAAGCAATCAGAACTTTTATTCAAACAGCAATCGGTTACGCCGCCGTTAATATTGTTGCAATTGATTTTTCAGCATCAAAGCAAGTGCTTAAAACCGCACTTGTCGGCCTTGGAGTTTCAGCTGTATCGGCAGGAATAGCGGCAGTAATGAATTTGGAGGAAAAAAATAATGACATTTGATTCGTTTGTAAAAAGATTTATCGGCAAAGCTGTTGATTATGACGGAGTAAGCGGCGTTCAATGTGTAGACCTTGTGAAGCTGTATTTATATAATGTATTCGGTATTCGTGCAGGTGCGTGGGGAAATGCAAGGGATTACTGGCTTGATTTTAACTCACATAAAATCATGAAAGAAAATTTCACTAAAATTAAAAATACACCTGAATTTGTACCTCAAAAGGGTGATATTTTGGTTTGGAGCGGTGATATTTCAATTAAAAATAATTACGGCCATATTGCCATTGCCACAGGTGAGGGCAATACAAATACTTTTTATTCTTATGACAGCAATTGGAATAAAAAAGAAATGCAAAAGGTGAAACATACTTATTTTGCACTTTACGGGGTGTTGCGTCCAAAAAATATAAAGGCGCTTTTTGCCGCACCCGATGTTTCACTCGGTGATTATTCTTTAACCAATGTGCGTGGTATTTATAATTTTGCCGGGGCAAAATCAGGAAGAAAAATGGTTAAGGAAATAACAAGAAACGCAAAAAAATCCGCAACCTCACAAAAGGCGGATGATAATGCTTATTTAAAGGCGGGTACTGCTGTTTCCGTGCTTGAAACCAAGTTGATTTCAACAGGTAATTTGTGGGCGCGTATCCCAAGCGGATGGATATGTATTTGGGAACACGATAAAGATAAGCTTTTTATTAAGTGATGATACTAAAAATCAGAGTGCGACTTAAATTGCACTCTGATTTTTTTAGGAAAATATTAAATAAGTCTTGACATTGTGACAAACATACTATATAATACATTTCGCAATGGCCCGGTAGTTCAGTTGGTTAGAACGCTAGCCTGTCACGCTAGAGGTCGACGGTTCGAGCCCGTTCCGGGTCGCCATTTTTGCTGATATGGCTCAGGTGGTAGAGCACATCCTTGGTAAGGATGAGGTCACCGGTTCAAGTCCGGTTATCAGCTCCAAGGACAGAGATGCTTACCACCTCTGTCTTTTTTTATTTATAGGTAAGCGTAAAACTTGAACCGGTGACACGAGGCTCCAAATTCTGCGAACAAAGAGAGCAAAGAATTTGGAAAAAACAGTCCGGGGGACTGTTTTGCAGCGAGTGGGTTCTTTTCAAGTCCGGTTATCAGCTGCGTCGAAAGAAACTTCGTGTTTGAATGAATTTTTTGCAAAATTCATAAAAAACACTGCATTCCTTTCTCCTTTCCCCAAAAAGCTACGCTTTTCGGGGACCCCAAAGAGATGCTTACCACCTCTGTCTTTTTTTATATCAAAATCTTGAGACTCGCCGAGTCTCTTTTTTATTTTAATTTGTGGTGTTGTTATGTTAAAAGATTTACATATTCATATTGAAAGAGGACCTTATACTTTAGAATGGAATGAAAAATTCATTTCAAAAGCACAGCAAATGGAACTTGATGAAATTTGTCTGCTTGAACATTCAATTAGATTTAAAGATTTTCTTGACTTTGCGGTTAAAAACAGCGTTAAGTTTTCAACCGGTTCTGATGCACACAGGGTTGAAGATGTCGGCAGAAAAATAAAGGAAGCAGATATGCTTATATCCCGTAGCTTGAAGTAATGGGGTCTTTAAAAAGCGGAATAATCGGCGGCGCAAAGGTGAACAAAATAAATATTGTACCGCAAACAGCAAACAATATAATTGAAACGATATTTGCGCTTACGCTTTGCAATTTGTCACTTTTAATAAAGGTATAATCTACTGCAAATGCGCAAAATACGCCGATAAAAAACGATGCAATGTTTAATAAATCAATATTTTTTCCGATTATCCCTGTGTAGGTATAGAAAAATGAAAGTGTTATTCCCATTCCTACAAACACGCCGATAAATTTTGCCGGGAAAATATTTTTTGATTTATGCATTATAAAATATTGAGTGACCGTCCATATTAAATAAGGAAAGAAAATCAATTTTAAATGTTCCCACGGACTTTCGTTAATGGGGCAAAATAAGCCAACAACAGTATTGTTACCGCTCCATTCAAAAACGAAATGTGCAAGTGTACCTATAACGCTTACAAACACAAAACCAATAATGTCAAGCTTTAATAATGTTTTACTCATTTTATCACCTATAATATTGTATGTGGTAAATTGCTCTATTATAAATTGAAATATTTGCTTGACATTTTGTTTAACTTATGATAAAGTATAACACGCACGAGATGTGCATAAAACTTGACAGGTTCAACCCGTCAACTTGCAGAAGTACTCAAGTTGGTGACGAGGCGCCCCTGCTAAGGGCGTAGGTCGGGTAACCGGCGCGAGAGTTCGAGTCTCTCCTTCTGCGCCAAAAAAGGAAGTATCATTTTCGATACTTCCTTTTTTGATGTAAAGAACAGAGAGTCGAACAAGGCAATTCGGAGAATAGTAACAGTCCTGTGGACTGTTACGGTGCCTGCGTGCGTGCCGAAGAAAGCTTTAGCTTTCAATGGGCGAGTCTCTCCTTTTTTGATGTAAAGAACAGAGAGTCGAACAAGGCAATTTCGTCAAAAGAAATTTCGTGTTTGAATGAATTTTTTCAAAATTCATATTAAACACTACATTCCTCTTTCCTCTCCACAAAAAGTTGACACTTTTTGTGGGAATTTTTGATTTTGCACCATAGTGTGAACGGAACTGATGATAAAACGCTCTACAACTCGGTAACATCTTGAAAGTTGAAAAAACATAATGTAAAATAGTATTGCACACTATGAGAAATAAAAGAGTATTTTAGGTAGGGAAATCCCGAATAAAAGACAGATTGATTTTTCAATCTGTCTTTTGTTTTGCTTAAATATTTCGCTTGAAATGACTATATATTATATAGTATAATAAAAAACGGTGATGTTTTATGAAACAGTTTTTAGAAGTAGGAAAATTAAATAATACACACGGTATCAAAGGTGAGTTGAAAATGCAACTTTGGTGTGATGATATTGAATTTTTGAAACAGTTTAAAACTTTGTATTTTGATGATAAGGGGCAAAACAGTGTTGAAATTACATCTGTAAGATCTCAAAAAAATCTTGCAATAATAAAGCTTAAAGGTATTGATTCAATCGAGCAGGCGGAAACCGTAAAAGGTAAAATTCTTTATTGTAACCGTGACGATGCTTCTATTGATGAAGATGCTAATTATATTGCAGACCTTATCGGCTGTTATGTGGTGGATATAGATACCGAAGAAGAGTACGGAAAGGTTGTTGATGTGCTTAACTACGGTTCGTGTGATATTTATGATACAGAATCTTGGGGAAAGCATATTCTTATCCCTGCAACACCTGATATAGTTAAGGAAATAAATACGGAATATCAGGTTATTAAGATTAAGGCAATGAAAGGGCTTTTTGATGAGAATTGATATAATGACGCTTTTTCCCGATATGTGCAATGCTGTTTTGAGCGAATCAATAATAGGCAGAGCGCGTCAAGCCGGAAAAGTTGAAATAAATTGTGTTGATATTAGGAACTATACGCTTGATAAGCACAGGCGTGTTGACGATAAACCGTATGGCGGCGGAATGGGAATGATAATGGCACCGCAGCCTATTTTTGATTGCTATAAAGCAATAAGTGAAAATATAGGCGAAAAGCCGCATTTGATATATCTTACGCCACAGGGCAAAACACTTACACAACAAAGAGTAAAGGAACTTTCAAAGCTTGATAATCTTGTGCTTTTGTGCGGGCATTATGAGGGTATTGATGAAAGAGTTATTGAAGAACTTGAACCTGAAGAAATTTCAGTCGGAGATTATGTGTTAACCGGCGGTGAACTTCCTGCTTTGATTGTGGCTGATTCGGTAGCAAGAATGTTGCCGGGTGTTTTAAGTGATGATGAATGTTTTGAAGAAGAAAGTCATTTTAATTCACTTCTTGAATATCCGCAGTATACACATCCGTCAAGCTGGAACGGCAGAGAAGTGCCGGATGTACTTCTATCAGGTCATCATGCAAAGGTTGATGAATGGCGCAGGCATAAATCACTTGAGCGTACATATAGGCGCAGGCCTGATATGCTTGAAAATGCCGAACTTGATAAAAAAGACAGAGAATTTTTGTCGAAACTTGAAAAAGAATAAAAAAATATGTGAAATATGCACAAATACCACTGAAAATTTTTATTTGAAATTAACAAGTCAAACGAAGTTGCGGTATTATTGTTGACCGAATTTAATTTGGTGGTATAATAGTAATAAGAAAACAAAAACACTTATATTAACCACAATATATTGTACATTTAATGAGAGGTTTTAATTATGTTCGTTAAAGATGTTAAGGTAGAAAACCAGGTTGGTCTTCATGCTCGTCCGGCAACTTTCTTTATTCAAAAGGCAAACGAGTTCAAATCATCAATTTGGGTAGAAAAGGAAGAAAGAAGAGTTAATGCAAAGAGCCTTTTAGGCGTTCTTTCACTTGGTATTATGGGCGGAACTGATATTCGTATCATTGCCGACGGTTCAGATGAAGAAGCTGCTGTTGAAGGTCTTGTATCTCTCGTAAAGTCAGGTTTTACAGAATAATTATTGTTTTAAAAATCAAAGAAAAGGCATTGCTTCGGCAATGCCTTTATTTTTTAGTATAAATATGTTATACTTATGATAACTTATTAGGCAGGTGATTTAATGACTGAAAAGCAATTGCGCAAAAAAGCTATGGCATTGCCGCTTCATCCCGGTGTGTATATAATGAAAAATAAAGATAAAAAAATCATATATATCGGCAAGGCGAAAAAACTTAAAAACCGCGTTTCTCAATACTTTGGCAGTCATTCCAATCATTCGCTTAAAGTCATCAGAATGGTTGAAAATGTTGACGATTTTGATTATATTCTTTGTGACAGTGAGTTTGAAGCGCTTGTACTTGAATGTTCTCTTATTAAACAGCACCAGCCTAAATATAATATTTTGCTTAAAGATGACAAAGGCTATAATTATATCAAAATTACTAAAGAACAATATCCTAAAATCAGGGAATGTAAGCAAATGGCAGATGACAACTCGCAGTATATCGGCCCATATACTTCTAATTTTTCTGTTAAGCAGGCGGTTGATGAAACTTTGCGTATTTTTAAACTTCCGCGCTGTAATAAAAAATTTCCGAAAGATTATAAAAAAAGCCGCCCGTGTTTAAATGGGTTTATGGGGATTTGCAGTGCGCCTTGTGCAGGCAAAATATCGCTTGAAGAATACAGAAAAAATATTGACGAAGCAATCGCATTTCTTAAAGGCGGAAGTGTAAAAGCCGTGAAAGAAATGGAAGCAAAAATGCTTGAATATTCCGAAAATCTTCAATTTGAAGAAGCCGCAAAGCTTAGGGACAGAATAAAAGCCATTAAAAATCTTGAAGAAAAGCAAAAAGTGGTTTCAATCAATGTACCTGAAGAGGATGTTTTTGCACTTGTAAACGGTAAGAAAAAAGCTTGCTTTGAAGTTATAAGATTTGAACACGGAAAACTTACGGATACGGAATTTTGGCTTATTGATTCTGTTGATGATTTGCCGCAGGCAAGATTTGAACTTATCGAACGATATTATTCAATGCGTGACAGGGTTGCATCTCGCATTGCGATTGACGGTGAAGTTGAAGATGAAGAACTTTTAAAAGAATTTCTTGAAGACAAAAAGCAGAAAAAAGTTGAATTCATTCATCCGCAAAAGGGCGAGCATTTGTCAATTGTGAATATGTGTATATCAAATGCAAATGAGCATTTGGCACAGCAGCAGGGCAGACTCGGCAGGGAAATTGCAACTCTTGAAGAACTTAAAAATCTTCTTGGACTTGATAAAATGCCTGAATATATTGAATCTTATGATATTTCGCATACTTTTGGTGCGGACAATGTGGCAGGTATGATTGTTTTTCATAACGGCAGGCCGATGAAAAGTGCTTATAAAAGGTTTGCTATTAAAGGTTTTGACGGGCAGAATGATGTCGGCTCAATGCAGGAAGTTTTAACGCGCAGGTTTAATCATTATTATAATGATGAAGATGGAAGTACATTTAAAATTTTGCCTGATTTGATTTTGCTTGACGGCGGTGAACCGCAGGTTAGGGCTGTATTGCCTGTTGTTGCATCAATGGGACTTAATGTACCGGTTTTCGGTATGGTTAAGGACAGCAAGCATAGAACGCGCGCTATTGAAGTGGGTAATGGCGAGATAGAAATAAATTCCCACCGCCGGGTATTCACCCTTGTATCTAATATTCAGGAGGAAGTACACCGTTTTGCTATTTCTTATCATCATAATAAACATAAAAAAAGCACGCTTTCAACCTCTCTTACAAAAATTAACGGTATAGGCGATGCAAAAGCAAAAGCTTTGATGAAATATTTTAAAACAATTTCTGCAATTAAAGAAGCAGGGGTTGAACAGCTTAGGCAGGTTGACGGTATTTCTGAAAAAAACGCTCAAGAAATTCACAATTTTTATCATAAATTGTAAAAATAATTTTAATTGACTTGACTATTATTTTTGTAATTTGTATAATGATAAGTGATTTATCAAAAAGATTGTAACTTTTTTATTTGAAATTAAGAGGAATCTGATTTATGATGCGAGTGATTACGGGCATTGCGCGTGGCAGAAAGCTTGAAACTTTGCCGGGCGAAGATGTCACAAGGCCTACAACAGAATCGGTCAAAGAAGCTGTTTTTTCTATGATTCAGTTTGAAATTGAAGATAAAAATGTTCTTGATTTGTTTGCAGGTTCGGGCCAGCTCGGTATCGAAGCACTTTCAAGGGGAGCTAAAAAATGCACCTTTGTTGAAAATAACAAGCAGGCTTATAATGTTATTGAAAATAATATTAAGCACTGTAAGCTTGAGCAGAACGCGAGAATAGTTATGAGTGACGCTTGTGCATTTCTTTCAAGAAGGGATAGTTTTGATATAGCGTTTCTTGATCCGCCGTATAAGCAGGGAATCATTGAAAAGTGCTTGCCTCTTCTTTTTCCTATGATGAGTGATGACGGTATAGTAATATGCGAAACTTCGCGTGATGAAGACTTACCTGATGAACTTGAAGGATTTTATGCTGATAGAGTCAGAACTTATGGTAAAACTAAAATTACCCTTTATAGAAGGGGGAATTAAAATAAGATGAAAATTGCTATTTGCCCCGGCAGTTTTGACCCGGTAACTTTGGGCCATAAAGATGTTATTGAGCGGGCTTCGCAACTTTTTGATAAAGTTATCGTTTTGGTACTTAATAACAGTTCTAAAAAGCCTATGTTCACACTTGATGAGCGTATGGAATTTATAAAACGATGTGTTGATAAGGAAAATGTTGAAATTGATACATACTCCGGCCTTTTGGTTGATTATGCAAGGCAACATAATGTTAATGCTATAATTAAAGGGCTTCGTGCCGTGTCTGATTTTGATTATGAATTTCAGCTTGCACTTATCAATAAAAGCCTTTATCCTAAAATAGAAACACTGTTTATTCCTGCAAAGGGCGAAAATATGTTTTTGTCCTCAAGTATGGTTAAAGAGGTATGCTCACTCGGTGGTGATATATCATCGTTTGTGCCGCAAGAAATATTAAAAGATATTTACGAAAGATGTAAAGGAGACATTAAAAATGACTAATACAGATATTTTACTTGAAGATTTGGAAGATGTACTCGATGACGCAACATCAATTCCATTGAGCAAAAAGTATGCAGTTGATGTAGACAAAATTAAGACTATTATTGAAGATATTCGTCTTAACACTCCGCAGGAAACAAAGCAGGCTAAAGCTATTGTTGATTCAAGAAACAATATTCTTGAAGAAGCAAAGAAAGAAGCTGCCGATATTATTGCTAAGGCACAGGAGGAAGCAAGGGAACTTGTTGCCCGTGACCAAATCACTCAAACTGCTCAAGCAGAAGCTGCCGATATTATTGCCAAGGCTAAAGAACAGGGCGATGCTTATATTGCAGACGCTCAAAACCAGGCTTCAGATATTCTCGGTAACGCTACAAACCAGGCAAACGAAATGGTTACAACAGCACAGAATAAATCAAGAGAAATGCTTACAGCAGTTAATAATTATGCTGATGATACACTTCTTGCTATTGATGATTCACTTTATAAGGCACTCAGTGATGTTCGCAGAATTCGCCAAGGTATTGAGAATACACAAAACAAAAATAAGTAATTTTAAATCATATTGGGCGGCCTACGGCCGCCTTAAACTGTAAAAAAAACCTGCTTCAGCGAAAGCCGAAGCAGGTTTTTTTACATTCTAAACCACCGGCTTAGCCGGTAGCTATTATTATGCTTTTTCTCTATTTCTCTTTTCAACAATATGTCCGTGTACTTTATCTGCAAGTTCACCGTGAAGTTTGAATTTTTTGGTGAAAACAATAAGTGAAATAAAAATCAAAATCGGAGGAATTGCAAAGCAAATAATTCCTATTCCGGCTTTTGTGCTTTCGTTAATAGCTTTTGTGGCACTTGTAATTTGCTTGTTATATCCCATTATTGCCAATCCGCCGAAAAGAACTATTGTTTGAATGGTGTAAGCCATTTTCTGCAAAAATCCTTTCATAGAAAAGGTGATTGATTCGTTTCTTTCTCCGTTTTTATATTCGCCGTAGTCAACAATATCTGCAAGAAAAATTGTTTGACCTACAAACATTGCCGCTATACCCGTTGATGAAACGATATATGCAATATCAAGTGCTATGGTTATTTTAAGAATAGGCCCGAAAACATACATCATAATGTATCCTATTATAGTGGCGATAAGTGAAATTTGATAAATTTTCTTTTTATTCATCCATTTTGAAAGTATAGGAATTACAGCAAGACCTAAAACTGAGCCGACAGCACCGATAGTTTGGAAAAGGCTCTGTGCCTTTGGCTCACCAAGTACATCTGAAAAATAGTACACCGCTGTGCCTGATGTTAAGTACCAACCGGCATTTGAAAGCATTGCAACTATCATAAATACAACAAGTTGGTCATTGTGTGCAATAACGGAAAAAATTTTTTTAAATGAAAACTTGGCTTTTTTACCGTATACTACATTTTTTTCCTTGGTTGAAAGTACGCATATGGTTGAAAAAAGTACAAGCATTATTCCGCATATTCCTGCCCAGCGTGAAAAGCCTGTTGCACTGTAACCTTTATCCGTTGTCATTCCGGTTGAAAGCATAGGCAAAACAATAGGTGTTGCCACCGTAATTATGCCTTGGCCCAAACCGCTAAAAGTTCTTGCAACGGTTGAAACAAGGTTTCTGTCTTTAGGGTCTGATGTGAAAGAAGGTACCATACTCCAATACGGAATATCAGCCATTGTATTCGTCATACCCCAAAGTATGTACATAACGCCTATGTAAATATATAGCTTCGTTCCGCTCATTCCAAAGTTTGTGAAAAGTAAAAAGAGTACAACTGCGTTGCATATAGCACCGATAAGTATCCAAGGTCTGTATTTACCGTGTTTTGTTCTTGTGTTGTCAACTATTGTACCCATCATAGGGTCGTTAATTCCGTCCCATATTCTTGCAATAGGAGTGAGAAGAAGCAAAAACGCTTCTTTAAGCCCAAGTACGCTTGATAAATAATAGCTTAAAAATGAATAAAACATTCCGTAGCTTAAATCAAGTCCTACCGCACCTACACCAAAGCAGATTTTTTCTCTCCACGAGGTTTTGTATTCCTGCATATTCTGTCCTCCGATATTCAATATAAAGGTATTATATCATATAATTATATATTTGTACAACAACATTTCTTTTTATTTTGTTGCAAATTTATTTTGCCGATGATATTATATAAAATGTAATATTTAGTCTTATTCGGAGGTTTTGTATGAAAAAGATTTTTAGTTTGCTTTTGTCATTTATAATGCTTATAAGTATTGTTTCACTTGTTGATTTTTCTGCTTTTGCCGCAAGCAAGCTTCCGGCTACGTCAATAACTTCTTTGAGTGCAAAAGATAACGGATTTACAGTTAAGTGGAAGAAAAAGACAAAAATCACGGGTTATCAAATTCAGTATTCAACAAGCAGTAAATTTAGCATGAAAAACACTAAAATAGTTAAAATCAAAAAAGCGAAAACAGCCTCTAAGAAAATAGCCGATTTAAAATCATCAAAAAAATATTATGTAAGGATAAGAACATATAAAGGTAAGAAGTATTCAAGTTGGTCTAAAAAGAAATGCATAATTGTAGAAAATTCTCATTGTACAAATAATAATAATCATAGCATAAAATGCGGAAATATGGGAAAATGGTTCAGTAGTAGGGATGAAATTGATAAGTATTGGGTAGAAATTGACAATTATTATTTTAAACAATATCAGACTGGAAAAATTACATATGAAGAATATTGCAAAAAATCTCCGTATGGTTATGAAAGCTGGTCTTGCAGTTATTGTGGTAAATGGACAGGAAACTTTAAATATGATTAAATATAGGGGAGATCAAATGAAACGGATTTTATCAATAATAATAATGGTGTTAATATTAGTAACATCAATGACTTTTCCAGTAAATGTTTTTGCAGCAGATATTCATAATACAAAAATTACATCATTAAAAGGACAAGATGCAACAATTACAATAAAGTGGAAGAAAAAATCGAATATTACAGGATACCAAATTCAGTATTCTACTAACAGTAAATTTAAAAAGGGAAACAAATCAATTAAAATTAAAAATGCTAAAACAATATCAAAAAAGATAACTAAACTAAAAGCAGCCAAAAAATACTATGTTCGGATAAGAACATATAAAGGAAAAAAATATTCAAAATGGTCTAAAGTAAAGAGTATAAAAACTCCGAAAGAGTCAAAATGTACCAAAGATAATATCCAAAAAGAAAAACATTGCACAAACAATAACAATCATAGTATAAGCTGCGGCAATATGAAAAAATGGTTTAATAGCAGGGATGAAGTTGACGATTACTGGGTGCAAGTAGATAATGATTACTATAAGCAATACCTGGACGGAATAATTACTTTTGAGGAGTATCACAAGAAGTCACCAGGTGGCTATGAATGTTGGTCTTGTAGTTATTGTGGCAAATGGACAGGTAATTTTAAATATAATTAAAATTATAACTTGACATAATACAAATAATTAGTTAATATAGTATTTGAATAAAAGTGAAAAGAAGTTAAGGAAACTTGGCTTCTTTTTTGTATGTAAGAAAGAAGCAAAAAAACAACTAAGAATAAGGTTAAAAGCTTAAGGCAAAGAAAAAATATTATGTTCGTATTCGTACATATAAAATGGTAAACGGTAAAAAGGTTTATTCTTCTTGGTCGAAGGTGAAGAGCGTTAAGACGAAATAAAATCACGCAGGGGCGATTGATAATCGCCCCTGCGTTCTTAAATTTTAGATAGTATAAATAAATAAGACTACTTTGGGCGAACATTGTTCGCCTCTTTTTATGATTAAAAAGTTACAAAAGTGTTACAAATATTAAAATTCGGTATCGCGTTAATTTGCACTTGACAATACCACTGTACCCTTATATAATGTAATCAATGGTGATAATTCCACTTAAATCCCATAGATTTCAAGTAAATCCCATTAAGATTACATCAAAATTCACGAAAGGAGCAGAAGTTATGCGTTTGTTTGTAGGTACTTTAGATGGTTATAAACTTGATTCTAAAGGCAGACTTTCTGTTCCGACCAAGTGGAGAGAACGCCTTGGAAAAGAGTTTTATATGGTAGCTGTTACCGTAAGGGGTTGTAAATGCCTTACTCTTTATCCTGTTGAACATTTTGAATCAACATATGATGCAATGCAGCAGGGTACTGAAAATCAGAAATATGATGCCACTACAAGCTTTCTTGATAATGCAGAAGAGGGCGTACTTGATGCCCAGGGCAGATTTACCGTCAACCAAAGGCTCAAGGAAGCTTCTGCTCTTACAAATGAGTCAACAGTTGTATTTAAAGGTAAAGGTGCTGTAATTGAAATTTGGAATACCGACGAGTATGAAAAAATTTATAACACTTATGACCATACACAAGGTATTTATGACTTGATGGATAAAGTCAAGGGGAATGAGCAGTAATGGAATTTGTTCACAAAAGTGTGCTTTTTGATGAAGCAATAAAGGCACTTGATTTAAACAAAAATAAAATTATAGTTGATGGCACGGCAGGCGGCGGAGGCCACAGCGGTGAAATTGCAAAAACCGCTAAAAGAGTTATTTCAATAGACCAAGACCCCGATGCAATAGAAGTTCTTAATGAAAGACTCGGAAATAAAGAAAATGTAACTATCGTTCACGATAATTATTCAAATATAAAAAACATTGTTTCAAATCTTAATATTGATAAAATTGACGGCCTGCTTCTTGATTTAGGAGTAAGTTCGTTTCAACTCGATACTGCCGAGAGGGGATTTTCTTTTCATAAAGATGCCCCGCTTGATATGAGAATGAGTAAAAGCGGACTCAGTGCCTATGATGTTGTAAATAATTACGATGAAAAAGAACTTGCGGATATTATTTACAGATACGGAGAAGAAAAATTTTCACGAAGAATCGCGGCAAATATAGTTAAATCAAGAGAGGAAAAGCCTATTGAAACAACTTTTGAGCTTGTAGATATAATTAAGGCCTCAATGCCGCAAAGGGCGATGAGGGATTCACACCCTGCAAGAAAAACATTTCAGGCTATAAGAATCGAAGTTAATGCGGAACTTGATGTGCTTAAATCAACACTTGAAGACGCATTTGAAATTCTTGCACCGGGTGGCAGAATTGCTGTAATTACTTTCCATTCATTAGAAGATAGAATTGTAAAAGAGCAGTTTTCAAAATGGTGTCAGGGTTGCACCTGTCCAAAGGAATTCCCGGTTTGCGTATGCGGAAATAAGCCGAAAGGCAAAAGTTTTAAATCAATTTCTCCGTCTAAAGAAGAACTTGATGAAAACCCGAGAGCAAGGTCATCACGACTTAGAATTTTTGAGAAATTTTAATTTGAATATATAGGACTATAAAAACGAGGAGGAGTAAAAAATGACTAATACAGGCGATTTCAGACGCTATTCATACAGCACGGACGCCGCATATGCCGTGCAGGCGTTTAACTATCAGCGTACTTCGGCAGCTCCGTCTTATGTTCCTACGCCAAAAAAGGATTTTAAGGTTAGAGAAAGAAGCCAAAGAAAAAGCAAAGCCCAACTTCTTTACGAGCAGAAATTGGGCTTAAAAAAAGCTTTGCAAATTTCAGTGGTGGCGGCTTTGTGCCTTACTATGCTTTTTGCAGTGCTTTATACTAATGCCAAAACTAACGAATTAACACACGAAATTTCAGATTTGCAAAAAAATCTTTCTGTTTCACAAAGTGAAAATACACGCCTTAACAGTGAGCTTGACAGCCTTGTGTCAATGAATATGATTGACCAATATGCTGTCGAGAAACTTGGTATGACTAAAATGAAATCCAATCAAATTAAGTATATTGATGTTTCACAATATAAGCAAAAGCGTATGGCTGCGGCACAGGCGATTTTGAATCAAAAGCAGGCGCAATCCAAGGCTGAAAAAAAGACTGTCGCCAAGTAATAATATATATTATTACAGCGTAAATCTATTATGAGAGTTAAGAATATTTACTTAACTCTCATATGTTATTATTAAATAAGATAACAATTGAGAGGGAGATGATTAAAAGTGAATACATCAAAGAGAATGCTGAAAAGAATTTTGATAATGTCGTTGGTAATCATCTTTCTTATGACAACAACAGCGGTGCGAGTTTTTTATTTAACAATCGTCAGGGGCGAAGAACTTGCACAAAAAGCTGAATCACAGCAGCTTAAGGATGCAGAGATTTCCGCAATGCGCGGAACGATATACGACGCTAACGGAAATGTTCTTGCACAATCGGCTTCGGTATGGAATGTTTTTATCGACCCGCTGAATATTAAAGACGATGAGGAAAGGCAACTTATCACAAATGAATTTGCCACTCTTTTCAAATATGACGACGAAGCAAAAAAAGAATTTTACGAAAAAACAACTCATCAAAATCATTATGAGTTAGTTGAGAAAAAAGTCGAAAATAACATTAAAGAGAAGCTTTCAAAATTCGTGTCGAAAAATAAACTCGGTGATTGCATAGGAACGGAGCAAACCACCAAAAGATATTACCCTTACGGTTCGCTTGCTTCAAGTGTTATCGGCTTTACCGGTTCTGATGACCAAGGCCTTTCCGGAATAGAAGCTTACTATGACGAAGATTTAACCGGAACCAACGGAAGAATCATTACAGCAAAGGACGCTGTTTCAAATAACATTGCAAACGATTATGAAACAAGTATTGCGGCTTCTGACGGTAATTCGGTTGTCCTTACAATTGACCAAACAATTCAGTATTACCTTGAAAAAGGTTTGAAAGAAACTATGAATGAATATCAGGCAAAGGGTGCTTACGGTGTTGTAATGAACTGTAACACAGGCGCGGTGCTTGCAATGTCATCAATGCCTGATTATGATTGCAATAACCCTTATAAGCTTACATACAGCAAAAATAAAAAAGCTATTAAAAAACTTACTGATAAAACGGCTAAGCAGGAAGCTGAAAGTGCTGCGGTTCAAAATCAGTGGAGAAACTTTACGGTATCGGATACTTATGTTCCGGGTTCTGTTTTCAAAACTTTTGTCGCATCTGCCGCTTTGGAGGAAAATGTTGTAAATTTAAACACAACATATACTTGCACAGGTGCAATCCAAGTTGATAAGTACCGTATGAAATGCCACTATCATCCCGGCCACGGAACAGAAACGCTTACACAGGGACTTGAAAATTCGTGCAACCCGTTTTTTATCACAATAGGTCAAAAATTAGGTGTTCATAACTACTTCAAGTATTTTGACGCTTTTGGATTCACACAGAAAACAAATATAGATCTTCCGGGTGAAGCTTCACCGCAGTATTACAAGGAAGACCAATACGGTATAGTTGAACTTTCATCTGCATCATTTGGTCAAACAAACTCTCTTACTCCTATTCAGGTATGTACCGGCCTTTGCGCTATTGCTAACGGCGGTAAGCTTCTACAACCTTACCTTGTTTCAAGTATTGTTGATTCAAACGGAAAAACTGTCAAAAAAACTCAAACCAAAGAGATTAGACAGGTAATCAGTTCCGATACATCCAAAAAAATGCGTGCTATGATGAAATCTGTTGTAGATAACGGTACAGGTAAAAACGGTTATGTGGCAGGTTACAGTGTCGGCGGTAAAACGGGTACATCCACTAAGCTTGGTGAATCAAAAGAGGGCGAGGGTGATAAGTACATTGTTTCATTCGCGGCTATTGCTCCGAGTGATGATCCTGAAATTGCAATGCTTATTATTGTTGATGAACCTAATCAGGATTTAGGCGGCGGCGCTCTTTGCGCACCGATTGCGGCTCAAGTTACACAGGAAGCTATGAATGTTCTCGGTATCGAGCCGAAATATGATGAAAAAGAAATGAAAAACCTTTCTAAAGAAACACCTAATGTTGTAGGAGAAAGCCTTGATGATGCAAAAGCTGCTCTTAAGGAAAATAACCTCAACTATGTTGTAATAGGTGATGAGTCAACTGTAACAAGGCAATGCCCGTCAGGCGCAGATGCAATTCCTAACGGCGGTACAGTTTATCTTTATACAGATGAAAGCGAAAAGGAAACTGTAAATGTTCCTGATTTTACGGGTCTTACGGTTACGGAAGCTAAAGACCTTGCTTCAAGCAGTTCTTTAAATATTCAAATTGCCGGTAACAGTATGTCGAGCGGTACGGTAGTTGCTTACCGCCAGAGCGAAGAAAAGCAGGCAAAGGTTGAAAAAGGCACAGTTGTTACAGTGACTTTCAAAAATACACAATCAGTTTTAGACTAAAATCAATTTTGATTAAAGATATGGGGTTTTAAAATGAGGCTTAAAGATTTATTAAAGGGAATCAATGTTCAAAATGAATTTGATGATGTTGAAGTTTTGGATGTTACACAGGATTCGCGTCTTGTAAAAGAGGGCTCGCTGTTTATATGTATTAAAGGTGCGGCATTTGACGGCCATTCGGTTGCAAAAGAAATGCTTGATAAAGGTGCTGCTGCGGTAGTAGTTGAACACGATCTCGGAATTGATAAGCAAATTATTGTTGAAAATTCAAGGGCTGTGTATTCACCGATATGTGCAAATTTCTTCGGCAATCCGGCTGATAAATTAAAACTTATAGGTTTAACCGGTACAAACGGTAAAACAACTACAACTTTTCTTATCAAGCAAATTCTTGAAAATGTAGGCAAAAAAGTTGGCCTTATAGGAACGGTTCAAAATATGGTGGGTGATGAAATTTATCCAGCAAAATATACAACTCCTGACCCATATGAACTTCAAAAGCTTTTTTCACTTATGGTAAAAGCAGGCTGTGAATATTGTGTTATGGAAGTTTCGTCGCAGGCTCTTGCTCAAGGCAGAGTTAATGGACTTCGTTTTGCACTCGGTGCTTTTACAAATCTTACACAAGACCATCTTGATTATCATAAAACTTGGGAAAACTATTTTGCTTCAAAAAGAATACTTTTTGAAAATTGCGATATTGCAGTTACCAATGCTGATGATGAACACGGCTTGAAAATAATTGACGGGCTTGAATTTGATAAAGTAGTAACTTATGCTGTTGATACAAATGATGCGACATATACCGCCAAAAATGTCAAGTTTAAAGCAAGCGGCGTTGAATACGAAATAGTATCTAATGATTCTATCGGCAGATGTACTTGTCCGATTCCTGGTAGATTTTCGGTTTATAATTCACTTTGTGCCACAACTTGTGCACTCGCTCTCGGTATTGATTTTGATGATGTGCTTTCAGCTGTATCAAAATCGCAGGGTGTAAAGGGCAGAATTGAAGTTGTGCCAAGCAATAGGGATTTTACAATCATTATTGACTATGCCCATTCACCTGACGGACTTGAAAATATTATTACTTCCCTTAAAGAAATTGCAAAAGGCAGGGTGGTTACACTTTTCGGCTGCGGCGGTGACAGGGATAAAACAAAAAGGCCTAAAATGGGCAAAATTGCCGCTGAACTTTCTGATTACTGCATTGTAACATCAGATAATCCTCGCAGTGAAAATCCAAGCGCAATTATTGATGATATTCTTGTCGGTATGAAAAATATAAAAACTCCTTATAAAGTTATTGAAAATAGGCACGAAGCTATTGAATATGCAATAACTCACGCAAAGAAAGATGATATTATTCTTCTTGCGGGTAAGGGGCATGAAACTTATCAAATCCTGCCAACAGGAACAATTCATTTTGATGAAAGAGAAGTAATTGCCGAAGTACTCGGTAAAATGAATTAAATTATGGAAACTTTAACTTTAAAAGAAATTGCTAATGCACTCGGCACTCAAACAAAGTTTGATACGCAGGTTAATGCTGTTTGCATAGATACAAGAAAAATTACAAAAGGTTGCCTTTTTATTTGCATTAAAGGTGAACGATTTGATGCCCACCAATTTGCAAATGAAGCCTTAAATTTGGGCGCGGCGGCTGTTATGATTAGTGAAGATATTGAAGTGGCAGGGCCTTATGTAAAGGTTGATGATACTGCAAAAGCACTTCTGTCACTTTCTGGATATTATCGTTCAAAATTTGATATTCCCGTTGTGGCACTTACCGGCTCGGTAGGCAAAACTACTACCAAGGAATTTACTCACCTTGTAGTTAATTCGCAGTTTAATGCCATTAAAACACAGGGCAATTTGAATAATGAAATAGGACTTCCGCAAATGCTGTTTCAAATTGACAGCATCGCCGGCACGCTGAGCCATGATACTTTGTGTTTCGTGCAGCTCCTTATAACGCTGCATGATTTCCATATAGCGTTGCGGATCATTGGCTATTTCCGGATTGGCAAGTGCTTGAAGCGTATGTTTCATTTCCTCGTCTACAATGGATAGCTTAAAATCGAGCAGCAAACGTGGAACCAGTTCATGCAAGCGCTCTTCATCGCTGATGATTTTTTGTCCTTTTGAGTGATACTTGCTCAGTTGATAGCGGTCGCTGGCAAGATCGACAGCTACTTTACTTATTTCTGGAACCGGATGTGCGATAAAGTAACGTTCTGCGGTAAAGTTCTCGTCATGAATGTGCATTTCCGCTTCTTTCAACATTTGGCGGTGAAGTGCGACATGAAATTGCAATTCATCTTCTTTCAGCCCTTCGGATATATATTCGGTCACGGTGAGAGGCAGTTGTTCTCCATTTTCATTTTCCATGTAACACATTACTTTCTCTCCGTACCGTACAATCATACGCATTAAGTCTTCCTCCTTGGCATAGAACACCTTCTGCTCATTGCCTTCTGTCGGAATGTATGACGTATATGTATCAACTGGAATTTCATTCCCCAGCGATGTAGGTACGACATCCCCTTCTCCTGTTTCAACAGGAGGAAAATCGGGGATGATTCCATTATTTCCGGAATCTTCGACGGGAGGAGGGGGGAGTGGAATATCATTCGATGCTGTGAATGGTATATCATTACCAGCTGTTGCATTGCCTTCAGAAACAGCAGGAGTGGAAGAAGCCGGTGTACTACCCCAAAAGAAGTAACATCAAGTGATGGAAGTACAAAAACAATGTATGA
>OGXG01000114.1_pt1 | contig 43545 bp, 69 predicted proteins | sample 1576251 | NCBI WGS metagenome assembly OGXG01 (sample SAMEA3541533, study PRJEB24748) | human gut metagenome | biome: human gut; feature: human-associated habitat; material: faeces | place: China | collected 2012
CCATTAGCACCAGAGTAGAGTGACACTCCTGCGTCTTTAACGCTCGCACGCGGCACAGCCTACTAGCCTTACGCATTCAGCCTGCAGCTCCGGGAGGTATTTCCCCTGCTGTTCTGTGATCCCTTGCACCAACCGGGACTTCTCTGGACAGAACACTTCAGGGTACTTGTTCCCTTCATCGCCATTAACATTGTCTACTCTATCACAAGACCGCCGCCTTGTCAAGAGCTGTCCTTTCTGCAAAAATGCATTCCGCTGCATCATCCGCCGTGCTTGCGCTCCTGCAGCATCTCTCGTGCATTGGCGCGGGAAAGCTCGGTAACGTGGTCGCCGGAGATGAGGCGCGCCAAGGCCTCTACACGGCCATTTTCATCCAACGGATGGATCTCGGTATAGGTGCGCTCGTTGGACACATTTTTCTGGATGAGCAGATGACAATCAGCCAGTGCTGCAATCTGCGCCGTATGGGTGATGCACAGGATCTGATGCCCTTGCGCACTCTGACGCAGCACCTCGCCAATGCGTCCGGCTGCCTTGCCGGACACACCGCTGTCAATCTCATCATAGATCACGGTAGGCACAGCGTCCTTATCGGCCATTGCATTCTTGATTGCAAGGGTGATGCGACTCAGTTCGCCGCCGGATGCGATCTTAGCCAGCGGCTTGGGTGCTTCACCGGGGTTTGTTGAGATGTAGAATTCAACGCTGTCCTGTCCATGGCTGGCCAGCGGACCGCGGGTATGCCGCAAGGTCATACGCACACCCGGCATATTCAAAAAGTCCAGCGTGCCGGAAATGCGGGTGTTCAGTTCCTCAAAGGCCTTCAGTCGGCACCTCTGCATCGCCGAACACCCATGCATTGCCGGACTGGTTTACATTTCCTTCTTTTTCTACCCATCCGCCAGTTTCTCCGGCTTCTACATTCCCAAATGAAATGAGTGCTTTGATTCGGAAAAGTTTCTTTCCGAAAATGTTAATTTTGGTTTCTGATGTTAATTCAAATTTCTTCATTTTCTTTATCCTCCTTAATTACTGTGAATGCACAGTTTCTTTGTTTCGTCTTTTGAATTTCGTGTTATACTCTCCTATGAAAGGAGAGATGTTATGGAAATTTCTGGTTCACAAATCAAATTGTTAAAACGTCTTTATAAAACTGATATACCGTTGTCTGATTTTTCCAATTCAGAAAAAGGAGAAATAGAATATCTTGGGAAACGCGGATTCATTAAATACAGTAAAGAAGATACCGATTCAAGAATCACACCAACCATTGTCTGTATTCAGTCAGCCGGAAAAGCTTTTTATGATTCTTATGTAAGAGACCGCAGACGGTGGTATATCCCTGTTGTCTTGTCCATTGTTGCCATCGTAATCAGCTTATTTGCACTGTACAAATCTGGACAGGTAATCAATGTTTACATTGACAAAAACAAAATGAATACGGTCACAGCTGAGAATCCTCCAGCAAATGCAGATAACAAATAGGGGAAATTCGGATATCTGTAAATGATTGGTAATCCGTCACCATACTTTCGCAACGCTCTGTGTGCTTGCCTAGCCATTTTCCCATGTGAATAATGAGGGTCACTGTTTATGGAATCCAGAATTTCCCATTTTGTCATGTTGTCATATTTTGACGGTGTTCTGCGGAACATTTGTTTTCACCTCCAAGTTAAGAAATTTGTAGATAATTTTGTCTACTTTTTAAAGAAAATTTTTTCTTTTTCAGTAAGAGATGTAATCCCAAGTTCACTACAGAGAATATCTGTTTCCCTGTTCGTAAAATCGGCTTTATTTTTACATTTCATCCTGAAGTATTGCCTTGAAATACCTAGTTTCTCAGCTAAATATCCATATTTCTTTCCAGAGTCTTTAATTCTCTGTTCAAGCAATGGAGTATCAACCATTCCTGTTCCTCCTTTCTTTTTGTTGATGTTTCTGTCTACATTTAATACTATAACCCGTGTTGATATTTTTGTCAACAATATTTTCGAAAAATGTTGAAATATTTTTCAACACATGTTATACTCTCATTGTAAGCAGAAAGGAGGTAAACTCCATGAACATAGGAGAAAGAATTAGAAAGTGCCGTGAAAATTTAGACATGACGCAAGAAGAACTGGCATTAAAACTTGGATATAAGTCAAGATCTTCCGTGAATAAGGTTGAAAATTCAAGAGAACTTTCTATAAAGAAAGTGCGTGACTATGCTAAGGCATTAGGCGTATCGCCTGCTTACTTAATGGGATGGACGGAACATAAGCCAGACAATGCAGAATTAATCGCAGATATCTCAGGAAATCCGCAGCTACTTTCCTGCATTGAAAAACTCACTAATCTTCCAAAAGACGATCAACAGTTAGTTTATGGCTACGTAGATGCTCTCTATTCCAAAAATAAAGCCGGGGATTAATTTCCCCGGTTTTTTAATACTCTGGCAATGAATCTATAGAAGAATTCAAGCAGACTGTCATCATTTATTTTATCTATCATTTCAATAATCTCTTTCTTATAATCCATAATAACCCTCCCTATTGCAATTACCACCTACATTACAGTATATGTCCGGTTTGTGGAAATAATCGAACATTCGTTCACTTTTGCTATTACACCACTAATGTTCGCCCTTGGAAACTGCCAGATATACACCGATATATTTATGATTGCATAGAAATTATTCGTAAAATCAAAGATATAGTCTTTTTTGTTTAGTGGCAGGGCGAATAAAAACGGCGGCATGCTCTGCTTTATTTCATGGGCGCTATTCTTATGTAGGGTAGAAGATCTGTACGCATTTTGGACAGAATACACTTCTGACTCTTCGCGGATATAATCGTCTACGCACATTGGTAAATAAACAATGTAATTAAGTAAAAGCACAGCTCCTATTATAATTAGTATATTTTTGATTATTTTCATTTTACAAATCACCTAAAAACGTCTATTTACAACTAAATTTAACGATGCTATAATAAAAATAGCATATTTAAACACTTTTTTTTGCAAATGGCGAAAACAACGCCCATAAGGGAATGATTTGAATGAAAATTGCGATTTGTGACGATGATAATTTACGAATTGAGATTTTCAAAAGTAGCATTGACCGATATCTAAAAGAGCATGGTGACGGAGGATATACATTAACCACCTACACCAGCGGAAAGCCTTTGATCGACGATGTTTCAGATGGTGAATGGTATGACATAATAATTCTTGATGTCTCCATTAACGGAGAAAATGGCATAGAGATTGCTAAAAGATTAAGAAAAATCGGATACTATGGAAATATCACTTTTTGGACAGAACGCAAAGAATATGTATTTGATGCACTTGATGTGCTGCCGGTGCATTATATCATTAAAGGCTCCGAGCATGGAAGAATGTATTCAGTTGTTGAGCAGGTTCTTGAAAATATACGTGAAAAAACGCTTACTATCAAGAACAAGGACTATTTTCACAGAGCTGAATTCCGGCGTATTGAATACATCGAAAGCCAGAACAAATACATAATGATCCATTGCACGTGCGGAATATCACACAAGGAACGAGGAAAGCTCAATGATATTGAAAAGAGTCTTGACGGAAGATTTTTGCGCTGCCACCAGAGCTATATAGTTAATATGGACGAGGTAAGCGAAGTAAGTCATTTTTTTACGATGGTATCCGGTGCGATCGTCCCGATCAGGCAAAGAGAACTTGCAAAAATAAGAGAAAAATATGAAAACTACGTCATTGGAGGGAGATAAAGCATGAGCGAAGAAAAAACTAAGAAGTGCAAACATTGCAAGATGGACATTCCAAAAGATGCAAAAATATGCCCACATTGTAGAAAGAAACAAAAAAGCGGAATATTAAAATGGGTTGTATTAATACTTATCATAGGAGTGGTTATCGGTGCTGTCACAGGCGAAGACAAATCCGCTGATAGTACAGCAAAACAAACAGAAGCAACTGCTTCAGACAGTCAGAAACAGGAATCCGAGTCAATCGAATATACATCTGTATCTGTAAATGACATGATGGATGCCCTTAATAATAACGCTATGGGAGCGTCTGACAAATATAAAGGTAAATACCTTGAGATTACCGGAAAGCTCACAAACATTGATGCAGCCGGAAAATATATTGATCTCATGGCTGATGGAGATTTTGAGATTATTGGAGTTCAGTGTTACATCAAAAACGACGACCAGAAAGCTAAAATAGCATCTATGTCAAAAGGTGACACCGTTACATTAAAAGGAAAATGCACAGATGTCGGAGAAGTACTGGGGTATTCTCTTGATATTGATGAAATAGAATAAATGTTAAAAAAAGAACCGGCTCTCGCTACCAACGGGAACCGGTTTTTAAAAATAAGACAATTCCAGAGAAAAATCTTACCTACACATTAAGTATATCATCTCCGGGATTGCCGTACAAGTGCAAAAAAAAAGGAGAATGATAAAATGAACGAATCAGTATGTATCTATTTGAGAAAATCCAGAGCCGATCGGGAAGCTGAGGCACATGGAGAGGGCGAAACTCTTGCCAGACACGAGCATATCTTACTGGATCTTGCGAAAAGACAAGGCTATAGCATTGGTGCCATCTACAGAGAAGTGGTTTCCGGTGAAACAATCTCCGCGCGTCCAGTCATGCAAAAACTTCTTCACGAAGTGGAATCCGGTATGTGGGACGGTGTTTTGGTCGTCGAAGTAGAACGTCTTGCCAGAGGTGACACTATCGACCAAGGCGTTGTGTCCAGGGCTTTCCAGTACTCTGACACGAAGATTATTACCCCAACAAAAATATACGATCCGAACAACGAATTCGATGAAGAATATTTTGAATTTGGACTTTTCATGTCCAGACGCGAATATAAGACCATTAAACGCCGATTGAATAATGGTAGAATCTCATCAGTCAAGGAAGGAAAATACTGTGGCAACAAACCGCCTTACGGATACGAAAGAGTAAAACTCGAAAAAGAAAAAGGTTATACTCTCAGACCTGTTCCGGCTCAAGCTGAAATTGTAAAAATGATCTACACTTGGTATGCCGGTAATGGCTGCGAGCAAATTGGAGCGGCGAAGATTGTGCGGAAATTAAATGAAATGGGAATAGAAACCGCGCTAGGTGGTGACTGGACTCCTGCTAGTATACAGGGAATTTTAACAAATCCGGTATACATCGGGAAAATACGATGGAACGGGAGAAAAACTGTAAAGACTATACAGAACGGGCAAGTGGTTAAGACACGCCCTCGATCAAAAGATACTATTATTTGTGATGGATTGCATCCGGCTATTATATCAGACGATCTGTATAATTCTGTACAAGAGATACGCCAAAAAAATCCACCACGTCCGATCAGTATAAAAAACACAGTTCGCAATCCACTTGCCGGAATTGTCTATTGTAGCAAATGTGGCCGTGCCATGGTTCGCCGCCCTTATCAAAAACGCGGACAGGAAGATACCCTCATGTGTCCATATACGTCTTGCCCTACAGTGAGTAGCAAATTATCTCTGGTTGAAAAAGCTGTACTGGATGGAATCAAAGAAATAGCAGAGAAGTATAAGCTGAACAATGATATTAATGCTTCATCTAATACTATCAATTCTGGTATAGTATCTAAGCAAAGTCTTATACGCGAAAAAGAAAGTGAGCTTGAAAGCTTAAATGTTCAAAAAGCAAAACAATATGATCTACTTGAGCAAGGAATTTACACCACAGAAGTCTTCCTTGAACGCTCCAAAACCATAGCTATATCTATCCAATCATGCTCTGATATTATTACGAAATTAAGAGAAGAAATCGAACACGATGAGAATATTATGGCGCAACAATCAGATTTTATTCCACGCTGCGAAGAATTGCTTAATAGCTATTGGAACCTTGACGTGGAATCACGAAATAGAATGCTCAAGAGTCTGGTTGAAAAAGTCGTCTACTCGAAAAATATAAAAAACACTTACGGCAAAGGTAACGAGATTAATTTTGAGCTAGACATTTTCCCAAAAATTCAAAAAAATGATTAATGACATCTTCTATGTGCCAGTTCGCTGGCACAATGATGTTATCATTAATTTCAAAAAGAAGCCCCAAGGAATAAATTTCCAAGGGGCTTAAGTTTTATGCTTTTTAGATTGCAATCAAATCTTTCCAGGTGTTCTCGCCACACTCTCCGTCTACCACCAGTACTCCATTTCTGGACTTCTGGTACTGTTTTAATGCATAAATGGTATTTGCATCTGCTTTTCTGGACAGTGACAGTGCCTTTCCATTCTTCCCTTTAAACCCTCTCGCAATCAGAATCTCCTGCAATAACAGGACTGATGTTCCTTCGCTTCCAAGTTTTACTAATTTTGGCTCAAACATATAACCGGCTCCTTTCGTGGTTATTGTAGTTGTTGTATTATTTGCAGTATTGCTGGATTTGCTTCCGCTTGTGACTGCAATAGCTACATGGTGGCTGTCATTCAGAAGAATGTCTCCGGCTTTCAGATAATCGCCGGAAGTCAGATATTTTTTATCTGTCAGTACCTTTGCCCCTGCATTCTTCAATGCCTGTCTCATGTTTCGCGTTGTCAGATAGATGCTGACCGCTTTGAGTCTTGCGTTATTTAAGCGATACCCTGCCCCCTTGACGATAGCTGCTGTACTTGCGCTGCAATCAGATTCGCAAGCTACCGTGATCTGCGCCGGATCGTAGTTGCTTGCCTTTAAGTGCCGCCAGAACGAATACCGGTCATTGCTGTTTCCGGCAGTGCCCTGATCATATCCGATGAGATTGTTCTGTGCCGCTTTTGTCGCCATGTCTGCAATCATGGTTGCGATTTTGGTGTCATTGAATCTTAGGACACAGAGCCACGGTCTACTGTACCAGTTCATGATCTGATATTCTGTACCAGTCTGATCTCCTGCTTTCCCACCTGCATATCTTCCTCTTTCATCATGTCCGCAGTTACTGATTTTTACCATTTTAGTTTCTCCTTTCTGGTTAGAATCTCTGTAGTCTTTGTAGAACACATCCATATCAACATTTCCGCTGATTCCTGGAACTTTTCCTTTACTGGAATACTGCCAGCCTACACCGACATTCGGACGTAATCTTTCCTGCACAGAACCATTGTCGCTTGCCGGATAACGGGCAATCCAACAATCATATTGCTTGAGAGCATCTGTCAGAACATTATTGTACCAGTCGAGATTACAATAAATTCCAACCTTATAACCGGCTTTCTTGATTCTGGTCAGAAACGATACTGCAATATTCTCAATCGCCTGTTTTCCAAGCCTTCTCTGCTGTTTCCATTCAAGGTCATAGAATACTGGGAAATCCAATCCGCGTCCACAAAGAACGGAAAGTACGTCCTCGGCTTCGTCAATTGCCTGTGCCGGTGTTAGGGCATAACTGTACTTATATCCACCAATAAGAATTCCGTTGGATTTACAGCCCTTGTAGTTATGTTCGAATGATGCATCAGTGCCGGATTTCTGATGGATTCTCAAAATTGCAAACTTAACTCCAGAATTCGATACTTTTGACCAATCTGGCTTGCCTTGATAAGATGAAACGTCAATACCTTTAATCTCCATATTTTCTCCTTTCACACCACGTATCTGTGGTGGCTATATCTCAATGATTCTTGCGATACTTTCGCATAAATCATAGTTGTGTCTAGTTTTTCATGTCCTAACATCTTTTGTAATTCTGTAACGTCCATGCCACGTTCCAAAGCACTTGTGGCAGTAGTGTGTCTTATCAGATGCGGATACAGGTTTCTTCCAAGGTTTGCCCTCTCTCCAATCTGACGGATTATCTGTTCTATCTGTGGCTTTTTGATGCCATGATACGGCTGTCTGACAGTACAGATTACACTATCATCCATGTCTTTTCGTGTCAGCCAGTATTTCTTCAATGCAATCTCAGCACGTGCGTTAATGTAGGATATTCTGTGCTTACTGCCTTTTCCGAATAGCTGGACTTCCTTTGTGCGAAAATCAATGTCTGACTTCTTGAGGATTGCAAGTTCGGACACACGACAGCCAGTGCTGTACAGCAGCTCCACTAATGCACGCTCTCTGTAATCTTTGCAAGCGTCGCGAACAATCTCAAGCTCCAAGTCTGTTAATGGAGTACGTGGTTTGGCTTCGTATTTTATCGGTCTGATTCTGTCGCATGGATTGGATGGAATATAACCTTCTTGTCTGCACCAATCCAGAAAAGTATGGAATACTATTCTCTTTCTATCTATGGTTCGGTTCGTATTGCCTTTTTGCGATAATCCATACAGATAGATTCGGATATCGTTAGTGGTAATTTTATCGAGAGGTTTATCAAGTGTCAGAAAGAAATCATCCAATAACCTTGATTTTCATAAGGAGAATTTTTTATGGTTGCGCTCGCAACTGAATCTCGCGAAAAATATGATCCTGAAGTCAACACTGTATTCAAATCCGTATTCGATTCGATGCTAGTATTTTTTCGCGGATCAAGTCCAAGCCGGTTACTATTTAAACATCAGCAACTTAATGCCTCCCCATATGGTTTCGCTAGCGTTTATCGTCAATGTAGTTGTGTCATCACTGTATGTACCCGAAAAAGTCCTGTTTGCCACAAAGTCTGCAATTTTAATAAAATTTACTGTCCGTTTTCCCGATGCAATATCAATAAAGACAATGTACATAAATCCATTATTTTGTGAAGTCGCTCCGTACATGAGAAACGATGTATAGGTGCTCTTATCAAGCCTAATATTTACAGAAAATGTTGAAAGATTTCGATCATTAATGAAGACCTTACTATTTAATTCATTAAGAGCCCCCACTACAGTCTTGTTTGAAGTCTGCAAGTTATTGATTACTGCATTTGTCAATTTATTGACCATCCAGTTCCAGATTCCGCTGAATGGTGAAAGTTTGTTTGTTTTTGATGCAGCATCATAGAGCATTAAGGTATCTGCATCTTCTGGAGTTGCCTTTACTGTGTATTCATTAAATTTTGCCATTTTAGTTCTCCTTTTCTATATTGAGCTTTTCATAGAGCTGATTAATTAGTTTCTCCTGTCGGTCAAGCTGTTCTTTCTGGCTTTTTATCATTGCGAACATTGCGGGTATCATGATACGTTCGTTCCAGTTCTCGGGAAGTCCGTCTGTGTTATGGTCAACTGCCAAAGGAAAATACTTGTCCACATCTTCTGCTATGAACATTGGGAATTCTACGCCTACGCGTTCATCTCCTTTTGCGAGGTAGCCTTCTTTATACCGTGCCATTATTGGTTCGATGTTGTACAGATTCTCAATAAATTCTTCTGGCAAGGAAGCTCCGAGGATTTTGTAGCGTTTGGAAGAAGATGAACTCATGTATACTAGATTGTCATGAATCCTTAAATAATTTCCAGATGAAAGTGTGTCTAAATTGAAAATCTGAAATTTATCCGTTCCATCGGAAAAAGGTTCTGTTCCGCAAATTATGTTAAAGCCCCCATCGGCAACAAGACCATTTCCATAAGCATACAAATCAACCCCATTTACTGATATCTTGTTTTCTATTGCATTCAGAACAATGGTATTATCTTTTGAGCATATAGTGCCTTGTTCTTTATTTATAGTCCATCCACCAATATTCCCATCATTAGCCAATAACGTTCCTGTAAACGTTCCATCAGCAGATTCCAAGCTACCGGAAAAAGTGCCTTTTTTAAAATTAACTCCCGTGTGGTCAATATAACCGATTTCACTTCCAGTTTCATCTCGAATAGATAATTTTCCATTGCCATTATTTACACCGCCCAATGTCAATTCACCGCCAAGTGCTGCACTGAAACTGATATATAGCTGATTGTTTTTATAGTATAAACCTTTCCATTTTCCATTGTCCGAAAGAATCTTTACTATTTCCGTCTGTGTAAGCGATGCGACATCAAGAGCAACCGAATACGTCTGCATATCCGCAATGCTCGTTTTAGCTTGATCAAGATAGCAAGTCACTCTAATCATTCCGCGTGAACCAATAATTTGAAGTGAAGAAGTTATTGTACAAGCGCCTGTAGCTTCTGTTTGGTTAAGTGTTATAGTCGTCCAAGTTTTTCCAGAATCAGAACTTCTTTCTGCTTTCCACCATCCTGAATAGGCTTTCTCTTCTCCTTGACCATCACGATAATATACGTTAACGGTAAGTTTTTCTGGACTGACTTTTTTATCTTGCCCCATCAACAATATTTCCGTGTTTGCTCTAAGGTAATACGTTCTTCCCGGAGGCCCGTCTTCTCCACGCATTCTCGCCCATGTATATTTCGCTGGGTCTGCACTGTCCGTCTTTTCGAAATCGGAATAATGACCAATGTAAATTCTATCTGTATCAGTTGTGGAAAAATCCACAGTTCCGTCAATACTATTTGCATAAGCGGTATGGATGTAAGAAGTTTCTCCGTTCTCTCCCGGAATGCCAATTCCATCCGCTCCGTCTTCGCCACGAAAACGGCTCCAAATGTAATCTTTCGGATTATCAGACGGTGTTTCTGTAGTTTTATTGTCCGCAATTCCAACATAGATTGCTTCTGTGACTGTATAGATTTCATCCCCGGTACTGTCCAGTATGGGACTTTCGGCGCTGTCCAGAAGTTTTACATAATCTGGGCTATCACTCATATCAGAGCCATCCGGCATGGATGCGTATTTTCTCCATGTATAAAGCTGTTTTCCGTTTTTCCCTGATTTCTGCTTGGAAATCGTAAATCTCTTCGTTATAGAAAGATTAATCAAATACGTTGCCTTAATATCTACCCAGCCATCGTCCGCACTCAAGCCTGTGACAGTGTAAGTATGTGTATCTACATCCCAAGAGCCGGTTACACTGTCTGATTTTGTAATGGTATAGCTACAATCATTTGTGATATCTGACGAGCCGTACATAACTTTCGCTGTAGTTGCCACTGTTGGAAATACCGGAATGTTTCCGTCTGCGTCAGATGTGATCGTTTGCATATCGTTTGACAGCTGCAAAGTCATGTTTTTAGCAAGAGCTGCTGCTTCAAGAGCTTTGTTTGCTGTGGTATCATCGGTATATTTATTCAGTTTCTTCCAGTCAGATGACGCATACACACTTCCTTTTGCTCTTGCTACAACACAAGTGAGGATATCTCCGCCGTCTTGAGACCATAAATCTCCGATATCATACGGCGGCGAAGGCTGTATAACAAACGTCCTTCTCTTGCCGTCTGCGGTATCTTGCGCTTTCTCAGCTTGTGCAAGTGCTTTGGAAATGTCGTTGTCTTGAATCATCTGCCATTTCCATGTTGCACCGTCCTGCATAAACCGATACGCGTAGCCAGTGCTCTTCCAGTAAAAAAGATCACCTTCGTGCTTTTTGCGTTCTTCTGTGCTTGTCCATTCAGAAGCCGGTTTGTTCTGTAAAGACGGTTCGTAATCATAGAAGAAGGACTCAATCTGTCCATCAATCTGTGCTTGTAATCCAGCCAATGAACCTGTTACTGCGTCAGCGTAATCAGCTAATTTACCATCTGAATAATCTTTGCTCTCCTGAAGATTATCGGATAATGCTTTTGTGGCTGTTTTGCCACCGATAACAACTGAATCACCACTGATTATTACTTTTTTGGTGTCCATATCAACCTGGAAGATTATGTTTCCATCGCTATCTCTGACAGTCAGTGCACCTGTGTCGATATAATCAGCATTGATACCATGTGCGTACAGAATTTTTGCTATCAAATCGCCTGTCAGAAAAAAACCGTAAGGATATGTTTTACCACCATCATTGGATACGCCAATGGCTTCTGCTGTGAATTTAATTACATTTTTTGATTCTGCGAGTGTAGGCTTGTCATGCAGATATGTGATAGTACTGCCATCTTCCTGTGTGACTGATGTTTCATATAATCCAGAAGAATTTTTTAAGGTTTCTTCTAATTTCTTTACTGCTTTTTCTCTAGCTGATTGTTCTTTTTTAACAAGTCGTCTTGCCTCTACGATTGCCTTAGTGGATTCTGACTGGAACTTGCTCTGCCCTCTGATAGGGTCGTCGGCTTGAGTTTTTACAGTGGTCTTTCCATTAACGAAACAGGAAACGTCTGTCAGTGGAGTGATATACCTATTCCACTTGCGGTCGTAAGTATATGCCATATCTCCAAACTCAATGAGTGGATTATATGCAAGTTCTCCCGACATGTTACGGAATTTAGCTCCAATTATGGAATCACCGATTTGAGCAGCTACCGTGTCCAAGTCCGAATCCGCAACAAGGTCGTTTTCCAATTCAAGAACATATCCTGTGCTTCCGTACATGGCTTCATTTTCTCTATTTTTTAGCTTGATTCCAGTAATCACAATATCATCACTAGAAACGGTTGGACTTGTAAAAAAGTCTTTGAGCTTTTCGGATGTGTCAGCTACTGATTCGATCAGTGTCAAGAATCCATCACTATCAATTGTCCAGTTCCCTGTCGGACTGATAAAACTTTCTGAGTCAATACTTGCGCCGCCTTTAAATGTTACATTTCCATCATCGTCCACTACTGCGTTGTAATCTTCTTGTACATTGGAAAAATCCCATCTGATAAATCGCAAGTATCCTCTGCTGTCCAGGCGAGCGTTCGCAGTCTCAAGCATTGCTGCCCATCCGAACAACTGACGAAACGTCATGTTTTCCGGAATCTCTGACACGATCAGATTTCCATGAGCCATGGAGACTTCTGACGGAATACCAAGAGTCTCACACGCATCTCTAACAAGAGTCTCTATTGACTGTGGCAGAACCAGATGAGATATATAAGTTGCGTTCGTTTTATACATATCGTCCAAAGCGGTAAAACTAAGGATTTCGCCATATTGTTCTGGTGTCGTAATTGTATAAATACCTTTATCAATGGTTTCGACTCTGTCTTCTGTCGCTGCTTTTGTTGCCAGAATCGCACCGCCACTCTGGTCAAGAATTGGCTCATAGTTTTCATCCAGCAATTCATCTGTTGTAGCCGAACTTGCTACAGAGGTCTGCATTTTAAGATACGCATGAACTTTTGCCATGTAGAAATTATAGTTTTTCCACTGGTCGGAAGTGTTGTCCAACTCCAATGTCATGGATTTACAAACAACGCAGCCAATCGGAAAGCTGCTACTTTCTGCACAATCGGAAAAGGTGCAGTTTTCGCCCATGATTTCATTTTTGACTGTTTTTACAGTTCCGTCAGGAAAGGTGATTTCCACTTCCTGCCAGACTCTTTCTCCGTCCTGTAGTTTTTGTTTGAACGCATCAGATACATTAATCAAGTGGATTCACCCCCTGCATGTTAAAAGATATTTTTGATACAAATTTTAAGTCTGGAGATATTTCTCCAATAGTTAGGCTTGCTTTTCCAACATAAAATGGGTCGGTTCTCCATGCCATGTGATAAAGCGACCAATGGTACAAATTGAAAGTTTTTCCTTTTGCGATAATTTTGAGAATTTTGTTTGCTTCTATAACTGGAACGTTTGATGCTTCATAGCTATACTGTTCGACTGTAAACAATGGAGTTAACAACGCTTTTCCGAACTGCGTACGGTTACTACCTTCTGAATAAGTTGTTTCGAGGTTATATCCCATATCTTTATCTGGCTGATAGATGGAAGCCCCATTCATCTTGTATCGTTCTGTTATGCCTTTTGGAATAGTTGCCACGCTTCCACCTCCTATGCCAGTTCAAACGGGTTTCTACCGCTTGTATCACGTCTTAACTTTGCTTCTTCGATAATTTCATCAAATACTGTTCTTCGGTTAATCTGAGCAGTAAAACGATAATTTCCACCACTCTGCTGTCCGCCAGATTCTTCACGAACAATCTTTCTGAGCAGTGCTTCTGGTGTTTCGATGTTATTACCCTGCTTCTGGTCACCCAATACGGCTAAAAACTCACTCCTTGGCGGGATAACTGCACCTTTAGCTAGATATGGAACTGTTGGAACTCTTGGAAATGTTGCACTAAATCCGATTGTTTTCTTGCCGAACGGTGTAGGCACTTCCCACGGGCCAAAAGAGAATGCGGATTCAATGCCACCAATTGCACTGTTGACAGTTCCAATTGCGCTATTTACAATGCCAATGACCTTGTTCAATATGTTTCGAATAGTATCTTTGATTCCACCAAATATATCGACAACCTTATTTTTGGCTGATGTAAATTTTTCCACTATACCGTTTTTAATTCTCTCAACAAGATTTCCTACTGTTGACCAAATTGCAGTCCATTTTTGATATGCGCTGGATTTGACATTATCCCAAATCGTCACAATTTTAGATGCGAGATTCTTAAGACTAGAGCTTATAGCGTTGACAAATGTTGATGTTTTATTTTTAATCCAATCCCATACTTCCCCCGCAACTTCTCTAATCTTGTCCCAGTTTTTGTACAGTAATACGCCAATTGCAATGCAAGCCGTTATTGCTGCTATAAAAATTCCGCCCGGTCCGATAGCCGTTGCAATAGCTTTAATTCCTCCCATAATGCCACTAGAACCAGTCATAAGTGCAATAAGGCCTTTTATAAAACTCGCTACTGTCGTTATACTTCCTGCGATTCTCGAAGCTAAGCCTGCAATCTTCGCTGCCGCAAATGCTCCGATCAGAGCTGCGCCAAATGCTTCAATGATTGATTGATGATCTGCAAAGAATCCAGCCAAATCAGACACTAGGTTAATCACTGTCGGAATTCCTGTTTCAATCAGCCATTTCAGCATTGGGAGAACAATATTGTTATAAATCCATTCAAGAACATTTCCGATAGATTCCAGAATTGGCGCAAAGGTACTGGTCAGGTTACTGATGGATTCTAGTAACGGATAAAAGTTCAAGTTCGCCGCCCATGTTGCTGTATCCTCTGCGATTTTTTCAACAAACTGCATAACCACCACAAGGGCGTCTGCAATGTTCTGTATGATCTGCGTTCCAACATTGTTCTTATTCCACGCATCCGCAAAACCGGATGCAATATTCCCGATAGTTTTAAGCACGTTCTGAGCAATCCTCAGCATGGTCGTAAGCATCGTTGTGCCTGTGCCATTTGTCCAGACCTCTACAAGGCTTTTACCTACACTTACAGCGAGCTTTTTGAGTCCATCAAGTGCGACTTTTGCTGCATTAATGGTATTCTTACCCTCTTTTTTCCATGCGTCCTGGAATGGTTTCCAGAGTTTCTTGAGCAGGTCAGCAAGTTTCTTTGCGGAATCGCTAATCTTGTCAAGTGCGGTTTCGCCTTCTGCGAGATTGCCGTAGTCCACATTACCAACTGAACTCGGAAGGCCACTGTTACCTGCTCCACCACTTCCACCAGATGAAGATGGTGTGGAAGATGAATTGCTGCCAGTAGATGTGACTTTGTGAACTTCATCAAGTGACGAAAGATAGTTTTTGGTTTCCTTATTCGCTTTTTTTGTTGCTTTTGCATTGTCGTTCGTGGCATCTGCCAGTTTCTCTGCATTATCTGCCGCCTGTCCATACTGGTCCGCTGTATCTGCGATCGCGTCTGTTCCGGCAAGACCCGCTCCACTTCCGCTCGTTTGACCGGAAGATTTCTTGCCAGTAATAAGCTCCGTGAATGACTTAAATGCGTTTGCCAGAGTCGCCAGTTTGCCGAGAAGAATATTGATTACTTTCAGAACAGGTGTAAAAATATTAATCAGCCCTTGTCCGACTGTTGCCTTGAGGGACTGCAACTGCAACTGCATCACTCGCACCTGGTTCGCCCAGCTGTCAGAAGTACGAATGAAGTCACCAGATGCGGCTGATAACTGTTCCTGCACAAAAGCAAAGCGGAGAGCAACTTTCTCCTGTTCAGTCATTGCAGATGTGGTCTTGCCGTAGCCATTTGCAAGTGCATATTGGTCAAGTGCCGACTGGGTCATTACCACGCCGAGGTCCTTGAGTGTTTCCGTTTCGCCCGTAAACACTGATTTCAGCTTAATATAAGCCAAGTCCTGACTGATGTTATAGAATGATGCTACGTCACCAGTCAACTGTGTTAGAGCCGTTGACATGTCGTAAGCCTGTGCTTCTGAGAATCCGAACGACTTAGACATTGCTCCGAACGTACCGACATACCTTTTTGCCATGGTTTCTGACAGTCCGGCTGAGGTCATGGCATTCTTTGCGAATTCGTTCACCTTATCCGACATGGTGGTAAATGTAACATCGACCACGTTCTGCACTTCTGCGAGGTCAGAGCCAAGTTCCACGCACTCTTTTCCAAACTGTACCAATTTACCAACAGCAAAAGCCCCACCAATTAACAGACCGATTTTTTTTACAGCACTTCCAAGGCCGTTAAATGACTGTTTTATAGCTGATACGCCATTTTGGACACCGGTTGTATCCATTCTGGTATCAATAATGACTGAGCCATCAGCAGCCATGCGTCCACCTCCTAACTATTTGAGGTTTAACATCTCATTCAGCGCATCTTTATAAGCTTGCTCCTCTTCGCTGAGACGTGTTTTTATATCAATAATGTTCTTATTATCGTGATAGAATTTCTTTTCCCATTTATCCAGACGTTCACCTTTTGCCTTTTTTGACCGGATTCCAACAACTGTATTGAACAGGCATTCACCAGATTCCATAAAGTACCCAAAGAACGTCCACCAGTGCATATAAGGTATGGCTCTGATTTCTTTACCGGCAACCTTGTTTACCGCCGGAACAATCATGTCTCCATCCTGTTCCCAATCCATCAAACGGGGCTTTGGGCGGTTCGGATTATCGTCCAACTGTCCGCAGTCGATGAACTCTGATGCTTTCTGACAAGCTTCATCCAGACACTCAGCCGGTATGCTTTGCCAGTCCTCAAACAGAATCTGCAACATAACAACTGCTTTCGCCTGCTCGTCCAGTTCTGGGTCGTTCATGGCTATGAGAATATCAATAATCGCTCGAAAATCTGTTCTGATAGAAAAATCCACCCCACTGATATTGAGTGAGGTGGGAAGCTCATAGGCGGTCATTTTGTATACTTTTCCGTATACTTATTAACTGCTGCCTGCATTTTCTTTTTTCTCTTTTCGATTTCCGGCTCAATTGCTTCTGCGATCTTATCCAGAACAATATAAGCGAACACCTGACCATTGCCGAATACAGTGGTTGCCGTGATCGGCTCTTTGAACAGGTCTTTTGATGCTTCATATCCGAGCAGGTAGTTGATTTTATCCTCGATCTGTTTGTTCAGCTCTGCCATTTTTTTGCCGGAATCGACCTTCTGAATAGAATCTTTAAGCTGTTCAAAATATTCTTCCAGCTCCTCTGCACGTGCTACTACATTAATGTCGGTTGGATTCAGCTTGAAAGAAGAAAAAACTTCGTCTTTATTGTTTGTGAATGTAAAAATGAAAATTCCATCATCGATCTTGGTGTTGATTACTTTTGCCATTTAGCATGTCCTCCTTGCATATGTGTTTATTCACTGTCGGCTGTGAATGAGCCGGAAGTGATATCAAATTTTCCTTTTACACGTTCACCAACATATTTAACGGTAAACAAAATCTGATAGCCGGATGTATCACCGCCGTAGGAGGTAGGCACAACATGACAATCCTGCTTGTATGCTTCATATTTACCGGCTGTTGCTTCTTTCCAGAGATGTACTTCAACTGCACTTGTTTTCAAATTATCGTCTTTAAGACGTTCATCAACGATCTGCTGAAGCTTTTCGAACAAGTCTGATGTGGTATCCGCATAAAACGGATCAGCATCAGAAGAAGCTTCGTAGCCGTTGTGTTTGAATGTGGTTTCATTGAGAATATTTGTAGATGTTTCAGTATCCGGGTTGAGATCAACATTGTACTCTTCCAGATCCTTTCCAAGACGCTCATATTTTGGCGTTAGCCCTCCACACAGAGAACCTGCATCGATATAATGGGCCATATATTTACGGTCAATCTTGCCTGTAACTGCCATAGAAATGTCCTTTCTGCCTATAACTTTTAAAAGGCTGTGTAGGTTAGCGACTATCTCTAATTGATAGCCGGTTGTTACGTTATATTACTTCATAAGTGTTTTCGTAGCGCACTGACAATGGTAATAGCCAATCCTGTACGCCGCTCTCCTGCGGCTCTGTACCGTAGGAGTTTCCACGGGTTATACGTTTTATCACTCGCCCTTGCGAAAGCTCTGGAAACGCATTTAAACGTGTCTCAGTGCCATTTATGACAACTGGTTCTCTGCATATCCATTTACCGAGATTATCCAAAAATTTCTGAACAGATAATTTCTGCCTCTCCTTGTCGGATGCTGTTCGGTATACCACATAAAATGGATACTGGCATACCTGATGCATTACGCCACAAACATCTTCTTTTTCTGAATAGATCAGCGCCCCGTTGTCTGCTGAAAACGCAATTCCCGATTCTTTGCCAAGTTCCTCGAATTTGATTATTTCATTGTCGTGTAGTCCCGGATACTGGTTTAGAAGTGCTTTCATGGCGTCTGTCAGAATGTCATATCCGGTTGCATCTACTCCGATAGGTTTATCTGCCATGTCTGCCACCTCCTGCCTGTGCTTTTACTTTGCGAAGCCATGTACTGCCGTATTTTCGTTTAGCGGCATCGAACCATTCAGCTTGTACCTGAGTATGCGGTGATTTTGTATATTGAAGATTCTCCTTTGCGTTCGTCTTGCCAGAATACTGACTCACAAGAACCTTTTCCGCATCGTGTCTTGCCCATGTGCTACCTGTTGCGGGGTCGACCATGGTTTTTCCAAAATAAAGAAAACGTCCATATGGTTCTGCCGCCGCACATACAAATCCAGTCCCTTGCATCGATGTACTTTTGGCTCTTGTTCGGTCAATAAAATCTCCCGAAATCATTGGCATAAACTCTATCATACTGTCCATAACCATTCCATCAAGGAGGTACTGGGCTTCTTGATACTGTCTGGAGAATCTATCCATATTCAGTTTAATTTTCATATCTCCATCAACTACAGAGAATCCTTTGAAATGATGAATTTTACTCATATTACTTACCCAGAATCTCAAAATGCGGAATCAGTGTATATGGACCGCCTACACTGGTAATCTTGAACACGTTATCCTTATTCTCATTCATGTACTGATAGAATCCATTTCGGTAATCGCCATCGGTTACTATTCCACCAGTCCACTCACCTTCCCAGAAGAATGATTCGTCCGAGAATGTGATAGTATCTTCCAGAGCGTTGTTAATCTGCCTTTTCCACTCTTTAGGCGGCACCCATGGAAGAATCTTACCGCCTTTATCAGTAATGGTTATATCACCGTTCTGAACGGCATAACGGATGTGTAACTGTGCGTTGTCAGTTGCGTCTGGTCCGTACTTTTTAAGGATTGCTCCTTTGTCCGTAATGAGATCAATGCCGGATAGCACATGAGGATACCAGTACGCATCTCCTGTCGTGGCTGATTCATAATAATCAAAAATCGTCACAGTTTTGCTATACATGATATCCTCTCCTTAATTATTCTTTCTGCGCTGTCTGCTTAATAACCTGATTCACGCCAGTTGCCGACAATCCGTTAAACATACCGACCGCAACTGCTGTGATATAATCCGTTGCTGGGAAATCCGGGATAACTCCCATCCCGACAGCTCCGAGAATCCCACCAATAACCGCCATGATTACCGGAATCCATTCATCGGAGATTCTTTTTGATGCTTTACAGCCCATTCCTACAATGTAGCAAATCATAACGATTGCTATACATGAGCCTAATGTTGAAATGTCCATTATTTATCACCCCTTAACGCCTGAATAGCATTCATAAAATCAGCTGTATTTTTAGCCATTTTCTCAACATTTTCAGGCTTTTTAAGTTCTTCAATAGTTTCACGGAATGCCTGCTTTACTTCGGGATTTTCTCTGAATATCTTTTTCATATTTTCCCTTGAACATTCAAGGCAAATGTCGGTACTCCAATGTGGCTTAAGTTCTTTTCCGCACTGTCTGCATTTCATACTCACACCCCCGCATAAAGAATCGGTATTCCATCATCCGTCCTTACTCCCATCAGAAGCGGCAAAGCCGTCTTTAAGAGTAAGTCGTTCGTTTTCTGAGCATCTCCGGCGGCGGCATATACCGCACTCCACTCTTTTGCGCTTGCTCCAATCTGCTGAGGCGTGGCGTAAGAGATAGATTCACTGCCAGAAGATACAGAGGTTACAATGCCTGTCGTGCTACCACCGGACCCGATTGTGGTTGATGTACCACTCACAGCGGCATTAGTAGCGTTCTTTTCAGCAAGCTCAATCTGATACATTAATTCAGCCAATGAACAGACCGCCTTTTTGATACGCTTCTGAGAGCGTTCATCTGTCGGCAGCCCGTCCACCAACCTGTCAAACGTCATCGTGTCCACAAAACCACTGGCTTTTTCTGCCAGTCGTGGAAAGTCGGTTTCTGGCACGACATTGCCGAATGATTCTGTATAGAATTTATAATCTACATAAGCCATGCCAGTTACCTCCTACGTTTATGATTTCGCTGTTACGCTTGCACTTCCGGCATTCAGCGCTTTGTATGTTCCATCACACTCAACCACTGTAATCTTCTGCCCGGTTGCTGCCTTAATGTCGGCTTTTCCGTCCCATGTAGTCCAGTTTCTGAGATTCTGGCCATAAGTTACAGCTGTTTCAGATGCACCAACTTTGTACTTGTACACATTGCCAGCGTTTTCTTTAGCCGGATTTACAGTGATTTTTGTATCACCAGTTGCTGTTCCTTCCGCAGATGTTACTGTCAGAGTGCCGAGCGTTGGTGTTTCGTCAATGGTAATTACTGCAATTGCATCAATGTACTCTGCAAAAAGAGTAAGTCCCATAACCGCAAACGCTTCGGATACTGCTGTGTGGTAGTTGCCCTGTGTATGGAATCCGATCAGGTTTGTCTCGCCAGATACGGTGTATACAAGCCCTGCTCTTGCGAAGTCAGATTCGTTCGGGTCAACATAATACAGAACGATGTTCTCGACAGGTGTTGCAATAACCTGTCCTCTCGGGATTTCGCTGTCAGACAGTAAAAAGATTGTGTTGAATCCCATAAAGTCTTTCATGTACTGAAATCCGAACTGGTTCTGAATAGTAATTTCAGCTGCTCCGAGGTATTCATATACGTCCAGAATGTTGACAAATCCAGCGACGCCAGTCACATTTCTGTGCATCTGCTTGAATTTGTTCTCAACACGACCCTTAGCCATTGCCAGAGCCATCTGGAATGTAGTTTCTGTGGAAGTAAGTGTACCGGTTTTCAGATAGTCATAGAATCTTCCGGTAACATCAGTCTGAAGCTGGAAAAGGAATTCATCATCGGTCATCTGAACAGCGTTCTCGTAACCGTGATCCTTAATCGCTTCGATAGATACAGCCTTTGCGTACTTCTCGATAGTCATTTCCGCATAGGGTTTTTCTTTTACAACGAATTTGCTGTAAGGGATTTCCTCGCCCTCACCAACTTTTCCGCTCTGTAAAGTACCCTCTGCGTATTTGGACTTGAGTACAGCACCCGGCTGCTTTTTGATAGGTCTCATGATACCCAGAATATCACGTAAGTGCTGCCAGTTTCTCTCGAATCTGGTTACAAAGTCAATCTCACGTGCTGTGACCTGGATATCATTAGTCATAATAAGATTTGTTTTTGCTGGCATAAAAAATCCTTTCTACCCATAATTATTAAGGTATTGGGTTAGCGGCTATACTCTGGCGTATAGTCGGTGTAAAAATCACTGGAATAACTGGATATTCTGAGCGATTGCAGCCTGTCTCTCGGACGGGTCTTTGATCGCTTCGATATCTTTCTTGGTCATGCTTCCCGGTGTCTGCTGCTGTCCAACATGAGTTGTAAATCTTGCCTGATTCTGCTGAGCCTGCTGCTGAGATTCATCTACAAATGTATCAGGTTCATCCTGTTTCATCTGTTCAAGTAAATCATTAAGTCCAAGAATCTTTCCGTCCTTAAGCTTAAGACCAGCTGATTTGATATCAGCAGTAACAGATCTTTTAGCTGCTGGAGATGAAAAATTAACATTTTCCAATGCAGTTTTAAGAGCATCGTCAAAATCTCTTTCGTAGATTTTCGCATTGAATTCTTTCTCCGCGTCCTCGGCTTTCTTCTTCCATTCAGCAAGCTCTGTCTGAATGTTCGCCGGGTCGATACCGTCAAAGCTTTTTAAGGTTTCTTCTGCCGTCTCAGCACGTTCTTTCCAGCTGTCACGTTCACCCTCGACTTTTGACAGAGTTTTCGCTACTTCTTTAGCATTCTTGTAATGCTCAGAAAGTGCCTTCTTTACATCTGCCTGCTTGTCCTCCGGGATTTCAATTCCAAATGATTTTAATGTGTCAATAAGTTTCTGCATAACATCCTCCTGGTCGTGTTTATTGACCTGCCGCCGCAGGTAAATGGATTAAGCCAGTTAGACCACTGGCAGGGTAATCGGAAAGGGTGGACTCGAACCACCGACGTCAAGGACTATGCGTCCTCCGCTCTCCCAACTGAGCTACATTCCATTATGCTTTTCGGTCTGGACACCAGATAGCAGGATAAGCAATAACCTTTTCTCATGAGATAAATTCAGCCGAATCATAGACCGCCTGTATACAGACAGCGTAATTCCGACCAAATTAATTGCAGGAGACGGATTTGAACCGCCGTTCTCAAGGGTATGAACCTTGTGAGATTCCACTTCTCCATCCTGCCTTAACCCGGATTCCCGGGTTAGCAAGGTATTTTACGTGCTATGCCTAAACACGGGACGTTCGGGCTACGTCAACACCGCCTATACGGTCGTGCACCTCTGCACGGGTTGAATTCCACTGTTCAGTTATATGTGCTCACAAGGAGGTATGCCGCCATGCACTAGCGGCAATGATACGTGTCGGAAATTGCATCCGCTTTTCAACCTCCAGATTCCACCCCGAACCTGTTTCTATTAAGGACACGCATCTGCTTAAAGAAAGGAGGAAAGCAATGAAAATGTCTATGTCAAGTGGATGTAACCACTTACGAATCTTCCTTATGAATACATTTTACCACAGAACCTCCAAAAAGTTGTGGTACATGTTTTAGCCAATTAGAGCATATCACGGAGCTTTTCCACGTATCTTTTAACAAGATCACGTTCTTCCCGGCACTCTGCGTCCTTGGACATATCACTCATTTCTGTTGTGAGTTCGTCCAGATGTTCTTCCAGAGCAGCGAGCATCTTTCTTTTGCAGTCTTCAGACTTGCCGGAACGATAGCTCTGTTTCTGCGTCATATAGTCGTCATAAGCATCTCGTCCGTCAGAACGGCTGTAATGTCCTCTGACATAATGCTCACCACGTCTGGCATAAGAACTACCCCTGTCGTAATCCGGCATCATTCTGCCGTCATTTGCGCTGTATCTTCCCATGCTGTCGCGCTTTCTTCCACGTTCGCTGTAATCGTCATTGTAGCCACCACGCATCTCATCAAGGACAGTATTGTAATATTCCACTTTCTTGTCCCAGTACTGCGTATTCTTGATATCTTTATACATATCAATCAGTTTGTATGTCATTTCCAGATTTCCAGTGGTCAGCCCACTGTCAGCAATTTTGGACAGTTCGTCTTCAATTCTTGCACATAAGTCTTTAATGTCTCTCATAATCACACCTCCTATGCTTCTCTGGTCACAACAATGTTTGCGTTCGCAACAGACACGGCCTGATCGCTTGTGTTCTCTACCGCGATATTAACGCAACATCCGCGAGGCACATCAATATAGATTCCAGAGGACACATTGTTGTACTGGTCTACTGCTGCCGGTGTGGAAATCATCTGAGAAGAAAGAACCGGCTCACCAGATATTGCAATAGCCAGAGAGATAGCCCCGACAGTACCACCTGTTGGAATTGCAATATTACCAGAGAAGTCCACGAAAAATCTAGCCTTGCACTGGTTAGTAAGTCCTCTCAGCGTAATGATTCCACTTCCCTCCCTGTGCTGAATGCAGTTAGAACCTTTAACTGCTGTGTTTGAAAATACTACGTTTCCATTTGCTGCTACAATCTGAGCAGCAACATTTGTAAATTCTGCCATAAAAATACTCCTTTCATATCACAAAAGGACAGGTCTCAGCCTGCCCTCTGTGTAATACGGCATAAGCCGACATCCGAATCAATCGAAAGATACTCTCGATATGAAGTTATCAGCAATTACATCCAGTGTTGCATCCGCATCCGTAAAATGTGTTCGGATTAGGAACCTGATATGCCGGAATCGGTGCCGGATTAATCGCATTAATGAGCTGCTGTGTCTGTGAAGCCATTGCAGTTGTGAGAAGTGCGCTCTGGCGGTCCTGAGAAGCAGCACGTCTGAGGTCGTTATTTTCAGCCTGCAGGTTAGAAATCTTTTCATTGCAAAGATAGTCGAGAATGGCTCTTGTCCCAGCGTTCTGGCTGTCAATGATATCTCTTGTGTTGCTGTTCATGGTGTTCTGTAATGCACAGGTGTTCTGCGCCATATTGTAGTTTACGCCCTGAATTGCTTCTCTGGTTTCGCAGCAACAGTTCGCAAGCTGTGCCTGGAGTGCATTGGTATTCTGCATATTTGCTACAGTGTCAGCGTTAATAGCCTGCTGAATGCCGAAACCAGTCTGCATGATGTTTGTGTTGATTCCGTTGAATCCGGTAAGCATACCATTGTTCATTGAATAGAATCCGTCACAGAGACCGTTATTGATTCCGTCAAGTTTGCTAATCACAGCGGAATTGTCAAATCCTCTCTGGATGTCTGCCTGAGTAGCTGCTGTGGCTGCATATCCACCGCCGTTGCCATTATTGCCCCAGCCGTTGTTTCCCCATCCGCAGAATACGAACAAGAAAAGCACGATAAGCCACCATGCACCATCTCCGCCAAACATGCCGTCATTATTTCTACCGTTTCCAGTAGCAGCGGCAATATCTGCTAAGCTATAATTTCCATCCATAATATAATCTCCTTTATTGTATATTTACATCAATCTGGCCAGATTGTAATGTACTATTTCATTCCTTTCAGCATGTGCTGGAACTGCCCTGCCATCTGCTGAACCTGATTAAGCTGTTGCTGTGAAATCCTTCCAGACTGTAGCATTTTCTCAACTTCTGCTTTCGGATCTCCTTTAAAATTCTGCTTAAACTGCATAAACTGCTGTATCATCTGCATTGGTCCGTTTCCCTGTGGCATCCCACCGCCAAGTGTGTTAAATAATGGATTACTCATCTGCATTTCCTCCCTTGTTTGCTGATTCCTGCACGGTATTAGCCCTAACAGGTTCAGAAAAAGAATTTAATCGGTTTATGATAGCTTCGTATTTGCCCTTTAAATCGTCGTATTCCTGTCTGGTGACGTATTTACTGTCCATGTTCTGAACAGTCTGTTTAGGCGGCATCTGAGAGCCTACCTCGTTGTATTCAAACGTTCGCAGTGGCTGCGGCATGCCGGATACGTCTGTGGATTTTATATAAAATTTCTCTGATTCTGAATCCATCAGTAAAACACTTGTCCCGGGTGCTACCAGATAGGATTTTGCGCCGACTTCGCCGGATACCCACAGGATACCATTATTGTTCTGCTGCTGTTGTACTGGTTGAGCTGGCATCTGGACAGGCTGTTGCTGGAACTGGTTCATCTGCCCAGGAACGCCAAAGCTATATTGATAAGGATTGTTATATAATGCCATCTCGTACACCTCCTATGACTTATTCTATGACTTATTCTATGACTTTCTATAGCTATATTTTTGCATAAAAAAAGAACCGGAAACAGGTCGTTTCTGGCTCTAATTAGTATCCAAAAAGTATCAACATACTTTGATTATTTTATTGTTCACCCTCCGGCTCAATCGTTTTGCTGTAGATATACTCACGTTCATCTGTTCAGCACAGTATTCAAGAGTGTGTTCCTTGCATCTCAGCCGGAACAATCTTTCTTCATCCGGTGTGAAATTACACTCTGTCAAGAATCTGTCTATATCTTTCTTTGTGAATACATATAACTTCATGAGCATACCCCTTATCAATGCTAACGTTGATTCTGTGCAAGATACTCCGTGAGCTTCTGCTTTGTTTTTTTTAATTCCTCAACATTATTCCCACTGATCTGACTATCCAACATGGTTGATAGTACTTCCAGAATCAATGAATCACGCTCCGCGATCCTCTGAAGACTCTCAAAGTCACGCTTATCATGTTCTTCCAGTGTCTCAACTCGCTTGTTGAGTCGAAATGCCGGAGTAATCCACTTAAGAATTACGGCCACCGCTCCTCCGACAATAGACACTCCTCCGCAAATTGAGAGGAATACTTGTACAAATTCTGATATGCTCATTTGCTCTCCTTTTCCCAATAATATACCGGGATCTCATTACCACTATCCCATGTATCGAAATATTTGCCCTCTTGTACTGTCACCACATGACCATCTATGCAGAGAATGTACGTGCCTGTCGGATGGTCTGTACAAAAGTCGTTGACTGTATAGATATATCGCTCTGATTGTTCAATCAGTTTGCGCCTGTATCCATGTTTGTAGAGGTACGCGCCCCAAACGTAATTAGCTGATGGCATATCTGACAGAGTGCATGCCTGTATCATTAATCCGGTAAAAACCGTTTCCCAATCAAAGCCGGTTGCTTTGCATATTGCCCGGACAGCACAATCTCCGACTCGATTCCCAGCAGGATTCGGATTGTAATATTCCCATCTATCCATCAGCCAATCCCCTTTGCTGTCTTATATCGTTTTGCCGCTCCTCTGGCTTTTGCGGCATTCTGGCGGTTCCACTTAGCAATCATGAGTCGGTCTTGTAGCTCCCTCAGGTCGTTCTGCTTGCAGTAAGCCTTGTATGCAGCATTTTGTTTCTGGAGAAGGTAAGACTTCCGGTCAAGGTCTTGCTGTAATGCGAATTTCGCCTTTTCATTCGGTGCATTGTCAACTCCTGCTTGCAGCCCGAGAACCTCACGCTTCGTCTTGCGGATTCTTCTCTCATAAGTGCGTTGTCGCTGTTCCTTTTCGTACTGTTTGCCTTTGTCGGCTTTATCCTGTGCTGATAATTCTGCATAAGAATTCGGCATCCCTTCCGCCCAAACTGAAAAATGATGTCTGCAATTTACTCCACATATTCCATCAGCTTCGCCATAATGACAATTTTCAATAAAATCTGGATATTGACTTGCTTTTTGTTCTGACATTTTACGGTATTCTGATGTATCTTGTCCCTGGAAAAACTCCGGTTTAATTTCTTTCAATTTTTCCCAGTCTATGGAAAATACTTGTCCTTGCCATACTTCATGGCTTGGGCGGCTTCCTATGTGTGCCGATGTCAGCACTAAACCGTATCCCATTTCTTTCATTCTTGTCAACTGAATATCAGCACACGCCTGTGCCACGCCAGTTCTGACAGAACGTGCGACTGCTGTTTCAATCGTATCTTTTCTGCCAGATGGATATGTGACCGTAACACCATCACTCACAACGTTATTAACTGCCTCTTTGATGGCTTGCGTATGCCCAACTGCCCCCGTCATTACATGATTATATGCAAGGTCACATTGTTCGATATAGAGTCTCTGAGCGGCACTCGCAGTTGTTCTTGTGAAGTTCTTCCACTCTCCCATAGTCGCAAGCATATTCCGCTCCATGAGTCTTATCATAGCCGGTGATTGTTCGAGCGGTACAGGGCTTAATCCTGCCGCCTTATATATCTTATCATCGTAATTCATTGCAGTGATTCCGGCATCTTCAAACGTTTCAAGAAGTTCCTGCTGTTCGCGTTTGGTGTATTTGGATAATTCCGTCAGAATGTCCTCTAGCAGTTCACCCGATTCCTGTAGTGTTCTGATTCTCCACGCATCAGCATTAGTTAGAATATAGTCCTCGCCCCTGCCGATTCTTGCCATCATTCTCGACACGATCTCAGAGATGATATACTGATGCAGTTCTTCTGCAATTTGCTCACTGCCCTCTGTGATCTGACGTAAATATTCTGGGCTTAACATAATTACTCATCTCCAAACAGTTTTGGTTCGTCTGGCTGGGCTTCTTTAACCATTGCTTTCGCTTCGGATTCTGTCATATTTTCGAATTTGACATAATACATCCAAGGAGGACAGTCACCCTGTAAGCGATACTTCCACCAATTGTCTCGGTCTCTCTCATAAGAATATGCCATTTCGCCAAAGTTGCACTGAACTTTATATGCACCGACTGGAGCCAATCCATATAAATCTGCATATACGCTCAACGCATATACTACTTGTTTTATGCTTTTGTCTAATTGGTCTCTTACGTCCTTGATAAATTGTACAGACCTCTGTTGTCCTGCTTCTACCTCTGTGGCTGTTTGTATTCCGCTTTTTTCATTAAATACAAAATATCCATTAGAGAATCCGACCTTATATCCAATCTGTCCAAGGAGGGCATTTATGCCGCTTATACGGGTATCTGTGTTGAGTATCGGATTTATTTCCTGATAAAACTCTTTTTCATCTTGTCCGAATACATTCTTGACAAAGTGCGGTAAGCTCATCTCATTACGTCTGTTCTCCATACCCTGCGGTGACATGGCTGATACAGGTGTGCCGCTCGGCATCAGCAGCCTATCATCTGCCAGAACAATCTTCTGCGAATCAAAAATCTCTCCGGCGTTTCTGCTGTATGCAATATCGAGGTCTTTTAACTCTTCAGTTGCTTCTGCAAATATCGGAAGTCCAAGTGGTGTACTAATATCCACGTTGTTAGCCTGTGGTGTCCGCAACACTCCGTACAACGGTCCGTCCAGCTTCTCGCCGTTTGCCTTGAGTATCGGCGGTGTATCTGCCATAAGGTCAGCCCATTTGGTCTGTTTAAGATCAATTTTATCTCCGATTGACTGAGGGGATTTTGATACATAAGCTCTGTTGGAAACATAATACGGATAGGTTGTCGCTCCGTCCACTGTTGTCTCAACAAATCTATGATATTCGAGCCTTGTATAGTATTTTCTACCAACAGTATAAGAGTCCTTGAATATAATCCCTTTGATTTCCTGATTATCGTAATCCACAATCATCACATCTGCTGGAGTAAATACGTCAAGGCTCTCACCGTTTGGCTTAATGAATACCGTTCCGTAAGCACATCCATATTCTACCCAGTGGCGGATCTGGAAATACACCTTGTCAATCTGCTCCTGTAACCACGTAGCTCTTGCAGAACCGTCTATCTGAATACCGATTGCCAGCGTCGCGAGCCGTGCTGTTTCTGAGCAGACGGATTTCGCGAAATTAATCGTCTTGATGTTATTCTTATCATCTAACCATTCCGGAACTCCCCTGTAAATGTTCGCACACCGGTTAATTAGCGATTCCATCTCTGGAAATTCTGCTGCCTGGATATTAAAGTCCTCTTCGGCTTGTTTTTTGAATATCATGTTAAACCACCTTTTTAGTGTTGTTATAAGTCCCATTTAATCTACCTTTTAAAATCCATCCATCTTACAGAAGTATCTCGCACAATAATGTCTTCATATTCTACAACTTTTAAGATTTCGTTAATGTCAGATGATCCATATATTTTTAAACCGATGCTTAAGAATTTATTTATTTTATCTGAAAAGTACCTATCTAACATTTTATGCACTGTACCCCCTCCTGTTAAATAACGGCTCATAAGCATACCTGAGTGCCGAGATTGCGTGATCGTTTCCGTCAGGATAACCGCTTATTACATTTCCCTCTTTGTCTCGATCATACTCATATTCTGTAATTTCTTTGTATGCGTTCGGTGTCCGCTTCGGGTCAATGACAAGGGTCTTTGTTTGCAAGAATTTAAAACCATACTCGATACTGCCCGGTCCTTTGATTGCTCCTCTGGCAGGAAGTCCGGCGTCCCGGAAGTCGTTCACGGACTTAGGCTCCGCAGAATCACATATCATCGTATAATCGTCATAGCCTTTTTTCTTGATCCAATCAGCGGTCTTGGAGTTGCTCCACTTATTTACATACAACTCGTCAATTAGATATATCTTCTCTCTGGCAGAATCGTAATAAGTTCGGAGATAGCAGAAGGCATCCGGATACCATCCAAAATCTACACCAGCAAAAATACGGTCCATGTGACTGATCTCTTCGTCTGTGATATCTCTAATCTCCAGATATTCAAATACGTTTCCGCCATTTCCATTCGCAATTCCCATATACTCATGCTCATAAGCGTTTGGATTGACTTCTTTCAGATGCTCTGCTTCGTCAATGAATGGCTGCCCCAGCCATCCTTTTGGCACATCCAAGTAAGTTGATGAATGAACTATTCTGTTCTCTTTTGGTTCGAGAACATACTTATTAGCCCAGTTATTCATTGTTTTTGGTGGATTGAAGCTCTTAAATATCCATGCAAGATTTCCACCACGAATCGCAGACTGTTCGATTTTTCTAATTTCCTCAGGTCCTGCGAATTGATCCAACTCCTCAAACCAGAGAATGCCAATATATCCGAACTCAGGGTTGATAGATTTAATCTTATCAGGGTCATCAGCACCACGGAAGTATATCTTTTGTCCGGTTGCTTTTAATGTAATCTCCATAGGTGATAACTTAGAATCAAATTCTTCTGTGAATTCCTGTTTTCCAATAGCCCATTTGATCTTGTTATACACAGAATCTTTAATTGTATTCCCGACCTTACGGCAAACCACAGCATGAATGTCATGATTGTTCTTCATCAACTCTATTATAGTCATTCCAACAGTGGTTGATTTCGTGGATCCACGTCCGCCCTTAAACACATACTCCAGATGTTCCTTATCTCGAATATCTCTAATAGCTTGGTGAAAGCGATCAGGAATGTTGTACAGATCCATGTGATACGGCTTCGCATTTCTAGCAGCTTCCTCTGCTGCTTTTTTTTCTTCTTGCTCTTGCTTAATTTTCAATGTCTTTTCCAAATCATTCATAGATTTCAACTGATCGGAGAAGTCCGGGGCGAAACCGAACGAATCTTTTAGTTCACCTCTTGCAATCATGGAACGGCGTTGCTGAATTTCTGCCAGAGACATGATATCGGTACATTTTTGTTTCTCGATTTTAGCCTGCTTTTCGGCTATATAAGATAAAACCTTATCATTTCTTATCAATCTATAGCCTTCCACTTCATAATTTTTATATCCAGCTTTCCTTGCGGCGTCAGATGCATTCCCACCGTTTTTTATATATTCATCTGCGAACGCTTTCTGCTTAGGCGTTAAGTCCATCTAATCACCTCTGTCTATCCTCATTTTCTGACCGCCTCCCATATTTCTTTAAGGCACATAACCACATCATACTGGGATGCAGTTCGTAATATTTCATAATCGCAATCCTTCCATTTGCCCCTTTTTGTGAGGTGAAGTGTAGGTGTTGATATAATTGTTACTGTTATCAATCGCTCCTGCTCATGACTGTAGAATTGCGATGTTCCGATTTTTATGACTAATCCGGTGGATAATATAGCTTTTTGAAGTTTTCTTGTAACTGCTTTTAAGTTCGCCATATCATCACCTCCAACTGGCTATAAAACCCCATAGTAACACTTCTGAGTATATTCTATCACAGGTCAGTAGAAAAGTTGTGGTACATGTTTGAGGAATTTTGCGTTAAAAAAGAGCCGGTAAATACCGACTCTCTAATTTTATTCATTGCTTTGTAATTTTCTGATCGTCTCTCCCTGATCTCCCGGGCACCCCATGAAACACTCCGGGCAATGCTCGTAAAATGTACATCTGATGCAGTCATGTGGACTGATTGAGCTGCAATATTGATGTAGTACTGTGAATGCTGATATAGCGAGCTGTGTGGTTATTTCTGGTGTAGGGTTGTTATTCATTCTTCATCTCCTCCAACTTATTTTCAGCTTTTTCACGGGTGAAGAATAACGTTTTACCAATTTCCGACAAACTTACATGATTTGTGTTTCTACACCAATCAGTAGGGTCTAAATCATGCTCAGGGTCTGGGTCTCTATACGGAAATATATCTTCATAAGCACCGAGAATAATGTATCCTTCTCCATCAGAACCACAAATATCTAAACCGCAATGAATACATTCTATTATCTCGTCTTCGAAAATAAGATATACTTCGTCACCGGATTTTGAATACACTTCTTTACACGGTAATTTAAACAACAAGCCCTGTTCTTCTAAGTCTTCATAAGTGGCAAGCTTTTCAATTGCAGGATATAAATACTCTCCGCTTAATATTTTAACAAGAGGTATTTTATTCTCAGATTCAAATACCTTTATTCCTGCAATCCCTTTCTTTTCATCATTTGGAATATATCTTTCTGTTAATCTCTCCATCTACTTCACCTCTTAAAAAGATATATCTTCTAAATGCTCATAAATTTTATGTGGAATAAAACAAATTGCCATAAGTACAAATCTTAATATTACTATTGGAATCTCTGCCAGCATACACAATATACACCAAATACATGCCAGCTTATTTCTTTTATACCATTCCACTGGTTTTCTTGAAACATTTCCGTTCGTATCTCTTAATGCTTCAAAGGCAATTTTGCTAATTTTTATCATCTACTTCGCCTCTTTTAACTTCTCCACTGCCAGCTTTAAAGACTCTACAAATTCATCATTTAATGCTGCGCGGTCTGGATTCTCAATAAATTTTTCAATATCTTCAACTGCTTTCTCTTCCGGTGTATGAACTGTCGCTTTTCCTGATTTCACAATTTCAAAGAGTTCATCAATGTTACCTTTCCAGTTGTATATATTACACAAATGGATGTTGCACTTAGTATTCACTTTGCCAAATACACATTCCGAACATTCACGTTCGTAACAATTGCCTGCATCTGCAATCCTCTCAGCAAACTCTCTTACTGTCATTTCTTTTGTTCCGAGGATTTCTGATGCTTCGTAGAAAGTTGAGTCTGGGCCAATATGTGCTTCGCGGGTAACATCTTTGTCTTCATAAAATTTTAAAATGTCTGGAAAATGTTGTTTTGGTAATGGTCTGCAATAGTTTTTTGTAGGCCATTGGAATCCCTGTTTTTCAGCTTCTTTAAGAAGCATTTCGTTTTCCTCTTTTGTTCTAACCAGAACACATGTATTTCTTAAATCAATCATCTGATTCCTCCTGTAATAAATCTGGATTATCAAAAATATTCCCTTTGGCCTCTACTTTATTATTCCAATATCCTAATTCGTGTCTCAGACAAGTTTCATCTGGAAAATCAACGTAAAATCCTTGATTGCATTCTTCGAGTGCAAATCCCGTAGTGTACAACCCGAATTTGACTGGTGCATAAATATCTGAGACAGTCTTTACAATGTCGTTCTCCCATATTTTATTCCCGTATTTATCGCAAAGTCCTGTGAACTGGCAGAGGGTGGATGTGTAAATTTCATGGTATTCATTTGGATACACGACAATGAAGTGCCCTGTTTCCTTACCATTTCCCGGATAACATGTATTTACATATTGTCCAACCACCCACTCTCCATTATCAATCCGCTTTGCCTTGAAAAGAATTTCTCTCATTCAACTCCACCACCTTTCATAATTTCAATAGCTTTACTAATAAGGCATACCGTGCAGTCCGATGCTCTACACTCTTCTCCAAAACAATCTTTGGTCACCGGTGATGTCATTATTTTTTCAACTTCTTCTAATTGCTCAATAACCTTGTCCACATCAAAAACTGTCGGCTGTTCGTCAATAACTGCACCTATTGCAAAATCCATATCCGAATTTCCAAGAGAGTCAATTATTTTGTCTGCATCAATCAGTCTGCTCATATTCTATTCTCCTAACTGTTTTAAAATTTCTTTTGCAATTTTATTACTTTCCTGCATGGAAATTCCCCATCCATTATATTTTCTGTGGCATTCATCACAGTTCCATTCACCATTATCACTTTCTTTAATTTCGCTATTGAATCTGCAATTATCGCAATACATATGATCGAGAGTGCCGTAAATGATGCTTGCAATATCGTCTTGTTTGCTATTAGCATCGTCTACGTGTTTCTGCTTAGTTAAATATTCAAAAGCCGTCGGCTGTTCATCAATTATTTCTTTAATTGATTCCAAACATAAACGACACATATAATCGTTGTCATTTTTTTCTTCTTCGATAGCTTCTTTTAGCTTATCTGCATCTATTAAGCGCATTTTTATTCCTCCCACACTCCCAACAACCGCATTCTCTCATACAGTACAGCGACGGTCTTGCGTCTGTACCCATAAAAGTCCTTTGGATTCATCGGGATATATCTTTCTTTGCTGATTTTCCTGTAGCTTTTCCGGTGTAGGATATTCTCAATTACCATATCCGCTATCACCGTGTTCTTCGGGCAAGCTGACAAGGCAGCACCGGAAAGCAGATATCCGTACTCCGCCGGGAAGTCTTTCAGTATCGTATTCAGTTTTTCAATGTCCTCTGCCGGAATACCGTAGTCTTTCAACTTTTTATTCCTTGTCAGCATACCGTTCTCCTTTCTAATCGTCTGGGTGGTGCTTATCGTACATAATCGCTATGCATACAAGACCGACCAACCCAAATATGATTCCTCCAATCGCAAGTCCTAATAAAAATGTAATCATGGCTCATCCTCCTCAACATAATCTTCGCAATCTTCTGCATATTCATAACTGTCCATATCATCACATTTGCACTGGCAAGAATCATTCTTAGTACAGCAGATGCAGCACTCTGTTTCACCGTCCGGACACTCTAATTTGCAATATCCCATATTTAGCCCTCCTTATATGGTTCTGGAAGTGGCTTCCAGGCGATAACTTTGTACATTTTCGTTCCACCGTGCCCGTCTGAATATCTATCCCATTCAAGGTATCCGCATTTATTTTCGTTCCAGTATCCGGCATCACCAAATTTTAAATAGCTCGCAATTCCAAAAAGTGTTTCAGGTGTTCCATAAACTTTTTCAAGCGTCACAAGATACTCTTTTTCGTCTTCCGGCACCCTCTCACTGACTGGAATCCACCCGTTTTCTTTCTCATCTTGCTCCAGATCCTCTTGAAGCTGTTCTATTATTTCTAGAAAATCTCTAGCAGTAACCAATTTGTATCTATTTACAATATCTTGCATCCAATCATGATAACTGGACAATCTGTCTTTGATATGGCTCATTCTTCCACCTCCACTTCTGTATCTATGTAAAGCCTTTCAACTTTGCGTGTTTTGATATTTGTGCAAGAAACATATCCATCTGTATTTTTGATTACATGTTCAGCTCTATACATTTCACATTTATATCGGAAAACATCTCCATGTTTTAAAAAGCCAATATTGGTCTTGTTCATACTTCCACCTCCGAATCTTCTGGCATCTGAAAGATAGATTCTTTACCGTTCCACATATCGTCATTTCTTACTGCCATAAATTCACAATAGGCTTCCTGAATCATATCCAGTACTTTCATGGCTTTTGCTTTGGTGGAATAATAACCCAACGAAATATATTCATCTTCTCCTGGATTCATCTGGCTCCAACAAATGATTTCTTTGCCATTAATGTTATTGATATTTATAACAATGTTTTCAAACTTTACCAGGGACATCTTATTCTGACTTCTGATTAACATTTTGTGTCCTCCTTATTTCGTGTGACCGGTAATCCTAGTTCTTTTTGCTTCTCTGCAATTCTTAACGGAATGTATAATTTATGGTATTCTCTTCTACAAATATCACAGTTTCCATAGCTATGTCCCCAACACCAATTGTAAAATTTATTGAACTGTTCTTTTAATGCTTCTGAAGATGATGTATTTGCGTATCCTTCCCACATTATTTCCGACATAAAGCTCATTTTCATTCTCGCTTTCTCATATAATTCAGAATATTTTTCCCATGTTTATGGCAGTTTGATACAATCTGGCTCATAAGGTTGTGGATATACAGTATATCCGCACTTCGGACATTTGATTTCCGGCGGATAGTATTCTACCCATTCCATGTTTCCACCACATTTTCTGCAGCGAATGTATCTCTCTACTTTCTTTGGTTTTGTTTTGAAAAATGAAGTGTAATTATTATTTTTCATTTCTCATCCTCGCTTTTCCCACGTAAGTAACTGGCACGCTATTGTGCAGTCCTCTATGATTTCTCTGAATGTAGATATTATCCTGTATTTTCCATTATTCATCGTCACTCCAATCAAATCTCTGCCCACATTTTGAACAGTAATTAATGTCTGTTCCAGCAAGAATTCCTGGTCTGTGGGTAGTTATAAATACGTTCCCACATTCGCAGCATTCCCATACTGAGCAAGTGTCACTTCTGTTACGCATAAATTTCGGCCTTTGTGGTGTATGCTTTTTAATGAGTTGCCTAAACTCACTCATTTCAATGCTGCTTATTTCAAATTCTGTACATTTAGCCATTTGGTTCATCTCCTAATTTCAATTTCTCTGCAATTGCTTTAATCACTGATACAGTTACTCCGTTTCCCGCTTGTTTGTATAACTGACTGTCAGAATTTACAAACTGTGCTTTTTCAAAATAATCATCAGACCAACCTTGCAGCCGAAAACATTCTTTCGGTGTCAGCTTCCGGATTGCTATGTAGCATTGATATTTTTCATACCAGACTGCATATACAACCAGTTCTTCCGACACCTGAACGAAAATTCCCTGATTGCAACTCGTGTCGAGTGTGTTGGCGATTTCTTGTCCGACTCTTCTTGTCTTGCTGTTTGGCATTGAGAAGTTCACGCTGTCAATTCCCACTCTGCATTCTGCATAACCTTGTTTCGTTGCTTCTTTGACTTCAATCGCAATTCCGTGCCGGTCCTGTCCTGTCAGTGTGAACATTGGCTCTCCATCTTCTTTAAATCTTCTTCCATTCTGACGTTTTTCTGCACGATCTGGTGTGAGAACTGGAATTGCAATCTTCAGATTGTTGTTGTGTCCTGCCGAATGGCATTTTGCTATTCCATCAATCCCAAGCACTTTTCCATCTTGTGACGAATTAACTTCTCCTATGACTTTTATTGCAACTCCGCTTGCTTCAGCTTTATGATTTGCGATTCCTTTGTTGTATCTGGCTTGTAAACACCTTGCTTTATTGGTCAACTCTGTTTTTTGATAACTTAAATCAATAAAACACGGCAATGCTACATGATGTCCTCTTCCACCGCCTTGTCCAGTATCAAGTGTTTCTGCTAATCCGTCTGGTGCAAATACCTGTGTATTTCTTCTATATCCGTCTTTGTGTGCAATTATTTGAATACTATTTTTTCCGTCTGTTCTTTCGATAGGAAATACTTTTGAGGTACTTCTCCCTCTAAGATGTCCGATAATAAAACATCTTTCCCGGTTTTGTGGCACTCCAAAATCTTTGGAGTTGAGCACTTGCCATTCTGCATCATACCCTCCCTGTTCCATTTCAATGAGCAATCTGGCGAAATCCCATCCTCCATTAACACTAAGCAGATTTTTAACGTTCTCAATGAAAAGGTAAGTGGGTTTATCTTCTTCTTTGAGCTGTCCAACAAGGTACATAACTCTGAAAAACAGGCTTGAACGGTTTCCTTGAAATCCGGCTTGCTTTCCTGCAACGGATATGTCCTGGCAAGGGAATCCGAAGCACCAACAGTCTGCTTTTGGAATGTCTCCGGCATGCACTCTTCGAACGTCATTTGCGTACCATTCTCCATTTCTGTATTCCTCCTTTAATATTTCTTTCTGTCTTTTCTTGATAGGAATATTTTCCAATGCCTTTCGCTGCTCTTCTGCCAGTAAGTGCATTGAGATGTAACTCGCAGTAGCAAATTTATCGAATTCGCAAAAACCAACGCATTCATGCCCTGCTAATTCCATTCCCCTACGAAATCCTCCGATTCATGCAAAAAAATCTATAAACTTCATTTTAAACTCCCATCTTCTTAACCAGATTCTTATTCATCTCTTCGCCGTTCAGAGCTGGCGCTTCCTTTTCGCAGCCAGTCTGTTCTACTCAATACCATCGCCGTGTTTATACGATATTCTTTTCCATGCTTCTTATATTTTACATTTTTCCTGTTGACACATCTTTTCTCCTCTATCCCATTATGCTCGCAAGGAACTGCCTCTGTTCTCCTGCTGCTTTTTTCTTTCGAATACCTTCCTCTGGCATTTGTAACTCTACACAGGTCTTAATAATCCGGTCTCTGGTCCTGGTGTCCACATTCAGATTATCGGTGCTCATGTTGGAAGTGTAGATTGTAATGTTTCCGTCCTCCATACGCTTGTTGATCAGACGGAACATTTCCTGCCGCTGCCATTCCTTGTCTGCCTGTGCGCCGATATCATCCAGAACAAGAAGTTTGCAATCCCGGTATACCTGACTGGGGTCCTCTTCTCCGCGATCGCGCTTGTAGCTGTCACCAACAGCACTTATGTAGTCAGGTGCAGTCACGAAACGCATTTGCAGATCGTATTTCATCATCACCGATTTTGCCAGACAGCACGCCAAAAAGGTTTTTCCACTTCCCGGTGTCTTGCTCCACAGATACAGTCCCTTTCCTGCCATTTCCCACTTCTGGAAATGGTTCAGAAAGGTGGTGCACAAGTCTCTCAGTTTGCTCATGTCTCTCTGGTAAATATTAAAATCGAACTTGCCAAGATCTGCCTCATGGTACTCTTTTGGTACTCCGGTACGGTCCTGTGCTCTATAACCACCTTTGCACTTTGGACATCTGCGAGCATATTGAATTTCTTCTGGAAGTCCGTAATCATAGACCGTGGCATAATATGTCTCCCATCCAGTCCCATGGCACACAGGACACTCACCATAATCTGACTGAGTTAGTTGGTTCTGGTTCATCTTTTACCGCCTCTTTTCTCGCATCGTAGTTTCCGTCAAGGACCTTAGCCATGTTGGTATCGCTGATCAGCCAGTCAAATGTCGCAGACCAGTTGCGTTTGTTTGCGCCTTTCAAGAAGTCAGAAGCCTCTGCTTTTTCGAACAGCAGTCGGAAATCATCAAGTGTGTATCCGGTCTTCAGTCTGGCACTAATAGCCCTTTTCCTTGCATCAGACATCTTTACCAGGCGAGGATACGACCCACAAACGGAATTGTATAATTCACGAATCGTGATAAAGACGCTGCTTTCCGAAGTTTCACTCTCATAATCTCCTTTAGGAGATTTATTATATTCTTCCTTTCTTTCCTTCTTCCCTTCTTCTATTGTTGTCACTTTACTGTCACTTGCTTGTCGGTTGACTGTCACTTGTGTGTCACTTGACTGATACCTGTCGTAGTTTTTTACCGTAATTACGCTGAATTTAGCGTGTCGGTTGCTTGTCACTTCTCCGGTATTTTCCAGATGTTTTAGTGCCGTTCTTACATTCCTTACTGTAAGCCCTGTTTCTGCTGCAAGATTCTGTAAAGAAGTCACAAATGCTCCTCTTGGCACTTCTACTCCCTGAAACCTACCGTCTTTCCAGTTTGCTTTTAACAGGATATGTAAGAACAGCACCTTGGTATTTACATCTGTATACCATTCCCACTCAAGGATTTTCCTGCTGATCTTTACATAATCCATAACCAGCCTCCCATTCCCTGTATATCTTCATCCAGTCCTCCAATGACATCGTGACAAGCCACTCACAATGATTCTTCCGATGAACTACTGCCGGAAGTTCATCCGGTTTCCGATCCCTCTTCGACTGATCTATAGCCTCATATATATTTAGTTTTTCTCTTCTCTTCACTTCAATGTGAATTCCAGGAAGACCAACTACATCCGCATCTCCGTTGGACCCACAATACTGCTGACCTCTTCTTGCCTTGTAACCATACCCGCGAAGAATACCGGCTACCTCCCTTTCTCCGACAGCCCCTTTACTTCTACTATTCATGCGTCTCCTTTCCCCCTCAGGAAGTTATAACAGGCCACTCCCTGAGGGAAAATCGTGTGATATATCTATAGGATTTTAGTTGCACCCGTATTTCTTATACACGAGTTCTTTAGGATCCCATCCGGGATACATTCGGCTCATGTATTTTTCTATATAGGCCAGCATGTCCGGCCTTAATCCCTTTGCTCCGTTGTCCAGGAGCTGGTGATGGTATCTACATCCGGTAACTCCATTCTGTTCGATTCCAAGTCCACCCTGTGATCGGTTGACAATATGCATAATATCAAGCTGCTTATATTGGAAATCGGATGAAGAATGCATATAAAAACCAATCTGGCAAAATATGCAGCCGTGATCTCTACCGAGAATTCTTTTGCGCGTTTTTACATCAAACTGTAACGCTTTTGTTCTTTTGTTCATCTATACCACCTATTCCATACTGCTCATAAAGTTTTTGTTTCTCAAATGGTGTCATGATCTCACTATCTGGGATTTCTGAGTCTCTGCAATCCTCAATCAATCCGCTAATAAGCTGAGCCATTTCTTCAGTGTTGTATGTACTGGATCCACGGAGAAGTATATACACTCTTTTTATTTCTCCATCTCTTGTTACTACCGTTTTTGGAAGTGGTTTCAGATGATACTCAACCTTGCTCAATACATCGTTTTCTGTCTCTTCAGTATCCGGAAGATAAACAGCTATCAGGTTTCCATCAACACGCTCTATCTGTCCGTAACGGCGCAAAAGCCGGTTGTGAGTTTCGTCATTCGTCCATCCATGCGCCCTGGCAAGCTTAGTGAGCAATACCCAGTAATATGCATTTGCGTCCAGTGAACGCTTATCTCTGTGCTGTTTAAGACAAACATCTAGCTTATCAAGTTTTGCCAGTTCGCCAGCATCTCGTGCATCCTCATTCAGTTCTATCTGAAGATTCCACTTATCTGTCACAAGATCTTTTGCTAACGATTTAATCTTTCCTGTGAATTCCATTTAAACGCCGCAATTCTGCTTGAAATAATATATGTTTTTCGGATCCGTTATCGCCTTGATATTTCCTATCGTCAGTTGGTTGATAGAGGTAAGACGATATTTCTCAAGAACTTTCTTTTCACTCAGTCCATTCTTATTCATAAACGAACGTAATGCTGATATATCCGTATCTGAAATCTCCGATCCAGGATCATTATGCTGATCATACTTGGTCTTGGTTTCATTCCAATAGATATCTGCCCCAATGCCAAGATTCTTGCATGCCACTGACAATGCATCCGTGGTTGCCATTTTGTAACACTCATCAGATACATAGACTCCGTTCCGTTCTTTTGTCGCCAACTTACTGCCGCCGGTTCCGGGAATTGCCTGTGACCACTCATCCTTGTATTTGACGTACAGTTCAATTGCCACGAAAACACATATCTCATCACCAACAGTATCCATCCATTTCTCAACTGTTTTGTAATACCAGCCAAGGCCGCAGGGACCGAACTGATCCGTCAAACACTTGATGCGCCACATCGGGTTAATATCTGTGAAACCTTTCAACCGTCCTGCCGTAATAGCTCTTTGGGCATCTTTAGGAACTTCCCGAACCTTGTTATATAACTCAAGATTTTCCATAAGCCTCTCCTACTTGATCTGGATATTCTGCGAAGTTATCAGAGTGATTCCCGGAAACTTTTCTCCGGCTTTCAGTGCTGCCTTCAGACCGACCTTGTCCGGCTTAGGCTCTGAATACTTAAGATATTCTTCTGGGACAGATGCCCCCTCCGCAATATCCACGGAGCTACCACTTCTAAAAGAAATTGCTACTCTTGCAGACTTAAACTTTTCACCATCTAGATATCGGGAAAGATACTCTTTCAGTGATGTCGCTTTGCTTTCTGCGGCTTTCTGCCTCTTGGCAAGATTTTCTTTTTCAGTTTTCAGTGCTTCTGCATCTGACAAAAGATTCTTGATCCAGCAACCGATGTTCTCAATCTTCTGATCTCTTTCCATCTGTAGAGATTCAAGCTTTTCAATGTCTACGATTTCCCCTGTTTCCATATCTACGCAATTAAGGATTTCATTTTCGATTTCGTACAGATTCATTCTTATTTCCCTCTCTTTCTGCTAATTTGTAGTTGCTTGCTTGTCTTTTTATTGGTCCGGAATGTCTATGCGTAATGATTTCCAGATATTCATCTTTTATATCTCCGTTGCCAGTGAAGTTCATAATGGACATCTCCCATTGATAAGCAGCTCCAGAAGACATTTCTTTGCATCTTCATAATTCTGAGATTCAACCTTAAAGTCGTAAAACTGGCACAATGAAAAATGCTTTACGATCTCCCCTGCATCATTAAATACATAAATATAAACTCTGGATATGTCGTCACACGCCGTATAGTCAAAATTCACATGCGCCGTTGTTTCACTTGAAACTCTCAGACACAACTCAAATAATTCCTTAATTTTCTCCTCATTCATTTTTTCTCCTTTCATAGATTTCCTATCAGAATCAGGCTTATGGTTGCTGCTGCCAGAATCCGATCAAGTCCATTTGTCCACTCCCATGCTGGAAGGAATGTTAAAAGGATTCCGATTGCTATTGACATAAAAATTTCTCGTTTACGATATTTTTTCATTCGTACCCCTCTATCTAAGGAATACCCATGCTGCATTCGAAAGAATCAATGCCGCCATGGTAATTCCCCATGCACAGAACCATTTCTGTGTCTGCTTCTTGGCTTCTCTTACGACTTCCACTGCGTAGAAGTTTTCAAAATCTTCAAAGCTGGTTACTTTTGCGTTATCCATTGTGCTTTTACCCTCGGTTTTCTTCATAAAAAATCCTCCTGCTCTCTTGCGAAATACAGGAAGAAATGTTATGATTGTCCTGTAATCCGCTAAGGTTGGTTTAGTGGTTTACGGCTCCGGGGCGGAGGTTTCGGCTCCCTCCGGGGCACTCACGTCAAATTTGTTTCTTTTCTTCGATAGTAGTCCAAGATAATTCTTGAACACTCATCTACAATCCTCTGATTGTCTTCAGGTGTATTATCCTTGCAGTAATCATCATGTATCCTGATTACCCCAGACCCATTTTTGATTGTTTTGATTACTGCCATAAAATCAGCTCCTTTCTACAATAGATTATGATGTTTATGTTATTTTGCTTCTTCTGCAAAATGCTTCTCCATGAGATTGGCAATCATCAAGTATTCTTCAGCGATTTTGCCTTTTCTGGTATTTTTCACCTGTTCACGGAACTCTGGAATAGTTCCGAAAAAGCATCCGCATGAAACTCTGACTGCTTTATCTTTGCATCTAAAAAACGTAGTGGTACGGAATTGAGTACCAAATCCATGAATAGTTGTGTAATCTGCATTGCCGGACACCTCTGCATCGCCGAACACCCTTGCATTGTCGCACACCTCTGCATTGCCGAACACCCTTGCATTGCCGAACACCCTTGCATTGCCGGACACCTCTGCATTGCCGAACACCCATGCATTGCCGAACACCCATGCATTGCCGGACACCTCTGCATCGCCGAACACCCTTGCATTGTCGCACACCTCTGCATTGCCGAACACCCTTGCATTGCCGAACACCCTTGCATTGCCGGACACCTCTGCATTGCCGAACACCCATGCATTGCCGAACACCCATGCATTGCCGGACACCTCTGCATCGCCGAACACCCTTGCATTGTCGCACACCTCT
>OGXG01000117.1_pt1 | contig 43044 bp, 39 predicted proteins | sample 1576251 | NCBI WGS metagenome assembly OGXG01 (sample SAMEA3541533, study PRJEB24748) | human gut metagenome | biome: human gut; feature: human-associated habitat; material: faeces | place: China | collected 2012
CCTGAACCTGGGAAATCCGATCAAGGCGGTAGCGGACCGTGATTACTTCGAGCAGAACCCAGCAGAGAAAGAGAAGTTCTCGGATAACACCTTCAGAAGCCATGCTCCTGTTAAGGTAGTACAGCCCGTGACAACCTCTTACATTGATTTGGATATCGTCAACCAAACATTACGAGGCTATCCGGTGAACAAGTTGTTCCAATTCCTATCCGCTCAGTTCGGAGAGACCGAAACATTGAAGCTGATGAAGAAATACAAGGTGGGCACATCCAAGTATTGGGACGGTGCGACTGTATTCTGGCAGACGGACAATCAGAACAGAGTCCGCACTGGGAAGATTATGCTTTACAATTCGGAGACGGGCAAACGAGTAAAAGAGCCATACAATCATGTCACATGGGCACACTCCGTACTGCACAAGGGCGACTATAATCTGAAACAATGTTTCTTTGGTGAGCACCTGCTTTCCGAGAATAAGAGCCAACCTGTTGCATTAGTCGAAAGCGAGAAGACTGCCCTCATTGCCTCCTACTACCTACCGCAATTCCTATGGATTGCTTCGGGTGGGAAGAACGGTTGTTTCAATGCCAACAGCCTGTCTGTTCTTGCCGGAAGAAGCGTTGTCTTGTTTCCCGACTTGGGCGCAACCGTCTATTGGCAGAGCAAAATCGGACTGATGAAAAGTTGCGGAATCGAGGTACAGATGTTCGATTATCTGGAGGCCAACGCCAGCGAAGTAGAGCGAAAAGAGGGATACGACATTGCCGATTATCTGCTCAAAGTGAAGCCTGACGAAGCTGTACTTCAACAGATGATAAAGCGGAATCCCGCTCTGAAAATACTGATAGATGCACTCGATTTGAAACTCGTCAGTGTGCAACGAGGCATCCCTCATCCGAAGGTTTCACCACCTAAGAAACGAGGTCTCAGATTATGACCGAGAGGGAGGGAAATAGAGACTTTTTTACTGTAGCAAGTTAATGTCGGTGTATTACATTCCCCGACCACTTGCTCCTCAAAAAGTCTGAGGAGACGGCTCCCGATGGTCACAAATTATTCACTAAAAAATAGAATCAAAATGGAAAAGAAATATACGATAACGCTCCGCCTGACAGATATACAGTACACATTACTCGGTGCGATTTGCAGGCGGACTAAAAGGAATCAAAGTGAGGTCATTCGCTCGTTCATAGAGAACGGTTCAGTACGTGAACGGATTTCACAAGAGCATATCTATATCATCCGACAGTTGATTGGCGAAAGCACCAATCCCAACCAGTTGGCGAGGCAGGCAAACACCTATGGGTTTTCTGCCGTTGCCAAGCGATGTCAGGAAATGGCGGAACGTATTAACCAACTTATAAAACGACTGAAGGATGATAGGTAAGCAAACAAAAGGAACATCGTTCAGTGGATGCGTCTGCTACGTCCTCAAAGAGGAAAAGTCCAAGTTGCTGGAGGCTGTCGGTGTGGACGGAACACCCGAACAAATGGCGGAGCATTTCGAGTTACAATCATTGCTCAACGAGAAGGTAAAGAATATTGTCGGACACACCTCGCTCAACTTCTCCCCTGAAGACAGCGAACGCTTGAAGTCTGATGATGTGTTGATGTTGCAAATCGCCCACGACTATATGAAACTGATGGGTATCGAAAACACGCAGTACATCATCGCCCGGCATATCGACCATGAGCATCCGCATTGCCACATCGTTTTCAATCGGGTGGATAATGATGGCAAAACAATTAGCGACAAGAACGACTTCCGCAGAAATGAAAAGGCGTGTAAGATGTTGACGGCAAAATACCGCTTGCACTTTGCCAATGGCAAGGACCATATCAAGGAGGAACGCTTACGCCCATACGACCGGGCAAAGCACGAGATATACAAAGCGTTGAAAGAGGAGCTGCCCAAAGCTCAAAATTGGGATGAACTGAAAGAAGCTCTTGCTGACCGTGACATTGATATGAAATTCAAAGTCAGCCGGACTACACGGGAAATACTGGGAGTCAAGTTTGAGTACAACGGCTTTTCTTTCTCCGGTTCAAAGGTCAGCCGTGAGTTCAGCTATTTGAATATCGACAACCGATTGGAGCAGAATGCTTGTGCTTCTTCATTTGAATACCCCAAGCAAGGGTTCACGCATAAAGATGAAGAGGTGCAGCAAAGCGTTTCCCATTCCGACAATGGTTCAAGCATCGGCCTTGGTCTGTTGAACGGCAGTTCATCCTACGATGCCACTGCCGCAGAAGAAGCCGAGTTCAATCGCCTGATGAAAAAGAAAAAGGCTAAGCGCAAGCGAGGCTTTCATTTATAATCAATTTATTAACAATTAAAACTTTATCAATTATGTTACAAAAAGATTTGATTTGTGATTTCAATCTCTACCTGTGTGAGAAGTTCGGCTACAGAAACAGTTGTAGCGTAATGCAAAATGCCAATGGCTTTTGCGTAAACATCAGTGAGCGTGATTTAGACTGCTACATTCGCTTTTGGGAGTACAGCAACGGCGTGGGCAACTTCCCCAACTGGAGCATCATCATCGTGCGCAGTAACTTCAGGAAGAACCAAGAAGAAAATCTGAAAGACTTGGCTCGCTTCTTCAAGGAGTACATGCCCCGCTACGGTTACGAGTATCTCTGTACCGAAGGAGATGAATACGGCTATTACCAAACACTCGGCTTGAGGTTCGTCAGGAAAGACCTTTTCGGACACAATTATGCACTGGCACTGAAAGATTTGAATGTCTGATATATGTATTAGAGTTAAGGAGGGGATTTTTTCCTCTCCTTTTCTCTTTATATAGCACATAATTTTATATCTTTGCAAAAAATGAAACGATAAATATATGAACGCAATAAGCATACTTGAACAGCAACAAGCCAACGATGTCTTAAAATTGGAGATTGCGTATTCCAATCTTTATAAAGCATATATGCTGGGAGATAGAAATGGAATGAGAAAACACTATATAGCAACACTCAATATAGGTATTCCGGGGTTTGCAGACTTGGTGCAACGTGAAACGAAGCTGGAAATGCTGTCAAATGGATTTATACCTGGGGTGTCACCGACTTCTATCGACAATATCCAGGATGACACATCATTGCGAATGAACATTGTGGGGTGCTTGAGAGCCTTGCAAAATGAGATTAATATTCGCGACATATATCGAACTCATTACGCATATGCGCAAAATATTCTTTATCAGACCAATCGCATTTTTAGAAAAGAAGACGTTGTATATCAGAATCCACAGGGGCAACAATTAAAAGTTTCCGACGTGCTTTCTGTAATGAAATATGCGATAAGTATTGCAGAAACAATAGCACCAGAGGATGAAAATTTTGCAAAAGCGAATGCAGTAATTACAACACTGCAGGGAATAGATGCGGTTCTCAACAATAAACCAGAAGATAAGCCTGTCAACAAGATGTTGCATTTGGCAACAAGTTTCATTTCCTCCGTTGTAAAATCATCTGTAAAGAACGATAAAGAAAAACGTGGAGTTTCCATAACAGCGTTAATGGTTGATTTGACAATAGATTTCTTTTGTAAAAATTAGTGTAATGGATAAACCCATGAATCGAATAAAAGAGGTGCTTGAAGAAAGAGGAATCAAGCAGACTTGGTTGGCAGATAAACTTGGCAAGAGTTTCTGTATAGTTAATGCATACGTTTGTAACAGACGGCAACCAAGTTTAGAGGTACTGTTTGAAATAGCTGAGATTTTGAATGTTGATGTAAAGGAACTTATTCAATCTCCCGAAAAGTAGCGAGCATCTTTGTTTTACCTAATTTTACATTGAATAAATAGACAATAATATGATTACAGGCGATATAAAACAAAAGGTGGATGCCGTATGGCAGACATTCTGGAACAATGGTTTTACCCAGCCATCGGCAATCTTTGAGCAGATGACTTATTTGCTCTTTATGAAAATGTTGGATGAGAAACAGCAGGAAAAGGAATCCATTGCCAACTTGACGGGTGACAAGTTGCTCGACCCAACTTTTCCCGAAGGCGTGTGGCACAACCCATCGACAGACCAGGATGTGCCTTATAGCGAAATGCGTTGGCATATATTCAAAGAGATGGAGCCTGCACGGATGTTGAACCGTGTGCGCAACGATGTGTTCATCTTCCTACGCCATATAGGTGGTGAGGGTTCTGCATACAGCCGTGCCATGGAGGACACGGTTTTTCAGATAACCAATGCCCGGTTGTTGTCGCGTGTGGTGGAGGGTATAGAAGAATTGGTTTCTGACGGTGCCGACATGATGGGTGACATCTACGAGTATATGCTCAGCAAGATGGCTGCATCTGGGACAAACGGGCAGTTCCGCACTCCTCGCCACATTATCCGCATGATGGTGGAACTGATGCGACCCACACTTGACGATACTATTTGTGACCCGGCCATGGGTTCTGCCGGATTCATTATGGAGGCTGCAAAATATATCAAAGAGCATCAGGGCAATGAGCTGCTGAACATTGATGTAATGAAACGGTTCCGCAGCGAAATCTTCCACGGATCGGACTCCGATGCGTCTATGTTGCGCATCGGCTGTATGAACATGATGCTGCACGATGTGGACGAACCTAACCTCTACTATCGCAATTCATTGTCGGACGAAAACAACGACACCAACAAATACACACTCTGCCTTGCCAATCCGCCTTTTGCAGGAAGTCTGGATCAGGATGATATAGCGCACACACTGAAATCGGCAGTCAAGACCAAAAAGACGGAGTTGCTGTTTCTTGCTCTGATGATGCGCATGTTGCAGACGGGTGGACGATGCGCTTCCGTTGTGCCCGACACTGTTCTGACAGGCGATGCCCAAGCCTACAAGACCATCCGCTCAGCATTGGTTGATACGCATTGTCTGCAAGCGGTTATCACGATGCCGTCAGGCGTGTTCCAGCCTTACAGCGGCGTATCAACGGCAATTATAATCTTTACAAAGACCGGAACAGGCGGAACGGACAAGGTTTGGTTCTACGATATGCGTGCCGATGGGTTCTCCCTCACCACACAACGCATTCCTACCCCGGAGCAAAACGATATTCCTGACGTCATCTCCCGTTTCCATCACTTGGATGCGGAGGTAGACCGCAACCGTAAAGAACAATCTTTCTTTGTAAATGCTGATGAGATTAGGGAGAATGGTTACGACCTCAGCTACAAACGTTATCACGAAGTGGAGCGCGAAGCGGTTCAGTATGATGCCCCGGAGGTAATTATTGCTCGCATGGAAGAAAGGCAAAAGGCCATCGATGCAGCCTTTGCTGAGTTTAAGAAACTGCTAAATTCTTGAAGTATGAAGGTGGATAAGACGAAATGGAAATATACCAGATTGGATAATTTGGTTCATATCTTAAATGGTTTTGCATTTAAGAGTGATTGCTATTGTCAAAAAGGAATACGTGTTATTAGAATTACTAATGTACAAGACGGGTACATCGAAGATACAGATCCTAAATTTTACCCTGTTTCATATAGTAACGAACTCTCAAAGTATATTCTTCATGAGAACGATTTACTAATATCTTTGACAGGTAATGTTGGGCGTGTAGCTTTTTTACCTCAAGAGATGCTTCCCGCAGCTCTTAATCAACGGGTCGCATGTATCAGGTCCCAAAATAGTACTACCATTTCGTTAGAATTTCTGTATTTTTTCATGATGAATAAGACTTTTAAAGACGATTGTATAAAGTCGTCAAAAGGTGTCGCACAACTTAACATGAGTACAGAATGGCTTAAATCATATATAATACCTATTCCGCCACATATTGAACAGCAAGCCATCGCAGCAGAATTGAATGCCATTCAAACGATGATTGACGGCTACAAGGCGCAGATAGCCGACCTTGATGCCCTCGCTCAATCTATCTTCCTTGATATGTTTGGCGACCCTGTAACTAATCCGAAAGGATGGGAGATTATGAAGATAGGAGAAATAAGTGAAGTCACTTCTAGCAAAAGAATATACCAATCCGAACAAACAAAATCAGGTATTCCATTTTATAAAATTAGTGATTTTCCTAATTTGATTGAATATGGATATAGCGATACTGGAATATTTATCTCGCAGGCTAAATACGAGGAATTAAAATCCCAAAAATTAGTTCCAAATGAAAGCGATTTATTAATAACATCAAGAGGAACGTTAGGGTTATGCTATATCGTAAAGGACGAAGATTGCTTCTATTTTCAAGATGGGATGATTACATGGCTGAAAAATCTTAAGTCAACTGTTTTATCTGCCTTTCTTGGATTTATGTTTCAATCGTCTTTGTTCAAGAATCAAATTGAGAAAGCACAAAATGGAAGTACTATTGCATACCTCTCAATTGCTATGATTAGAAAGTTTGATATGATAGTGCCTCCCATTAAACTTCAGCAACACTTCGTCAGCCAAGTCGAAGCCATCGAAAAGCAAAAAGAGTTAATTCGCCAGCAATTAACCGATGCCGAAACCCTAATGGCAGAACGGATGCAATATTATTTCTCCTAAAACAAGACAACGGTATGAAAGAGATAGATAAAAGACTAATAGAGACCATCAACCGATATGCCGCTTCGGGGATAGACCAGCAGGTGGATTATGAGAAATTCTATCTCTATTCACTGATTACCCATTCTACGGCTATCGAAGGTTCGACTGTTACCGAAGTAGAAAACCAGCTGTTGTTTGACGAGGGAATTGCAGCCAAAGGTAGAAGCCTGAACGAGCAGATGATGAATGTGGATTTGAAAAACGCATACTTCTATGGCTTTGAATGGGCGAAAATAGGACAGCCATATACAGTTGAGTTTTTGTGCGAATTGTCTGCCAAAGTCATGCGCCGTACAGGTTCGGAATACTCCACTATGGGCGGCAGTTTCGATTCCTCCAAAGGAGAATTGCGACAGTGCAATGTAAGTGCCGGAATCGGAGGCAGAAGTTATTTGGCATTTCAAAAAGTACCTAAAGCAACAGCCGACTTTTGCGATTGGTTAAACGGAGAGCTGGCATCTGTAGATAGAAGCGATATAGCGGTATGTTATCGGTTGAGTTTTGAAGCGCACTTTCGGCTTGTCACCATTCATCCGTGGGTTGATGGCAACGGACGTACAACCCGATTGCTGATGAACATCGTACAACGACAGTTAGGCCTTATCCCGTCTATTGTTACAAAAGAGGCTAAAGGCGAATACATTCAGGCTTTGATTGACAGTCGTGAGCAGGAAGACAGCACCATTGTACAAAATGTAATGCTCACCCAACATATCACCAATCTTGAAAATCGGATTCTACAGTATCAACAAAGCATGAATGATACTGTAAAAGAAGATGGTGATACTGTAAATGATACTGCAACGCCTAAAGACACCACAACCCGACTTATTGCAGCCATTAAAGAACATCCTGAATATACATACGATGAGTATGCCAAACTCCTGAATATCGGCCGTGCCACTGTTGCACGACATATCAAGAAATTGAATGGAACGGTCATTCAGCGCATCGGATCGGACAAGGATGGTTATTGGAAATTTATAGAATGATTGAGTTATGAGGAATTTCGACATCATAAAAGACATTGACGGATTAAGAACAATTTATCGTTATTGTGCTACGGCAGAGGATTTTCAAGTAGCTAATCCAATGGTCTCAGCCACGCAGGCACGACTTGCATTGGAAACGATGGTAAAGACCGTTTATCGCCTAAAAGGATGGCAAATCGGAGAACGTGCTTCACTGCTCTCGCTCACCACCGATGAACGCTTCACGGCATTTATAGACAGCGAAGACTTGATGAAGCGCATTCACTATGTGCGCAAAATCGGAAACAATGCTGCACACGCCAGTGACGGATTTGTGGGGCGCAGAGAGTCTTTCTTTGCTGTACTAAATCTCTATTACATCATTGGTTCCATCCTATTGGCTTGGCAGGTGATTGACACATTGCCAGACTTTGACAAAGAGCTGATTCCCCAATCACCCCAACCAAGCAACCTTGCCGTTGTTCCTCAAACAGAGCAAGCATCTTCTGCTACCACGCAGACTGCCGATACTGCCGCAAAAGCGGTGAAAGAAAGTTCAGATGCACAACCTACAACGGTGGATGCACAGCCTGTTGTAAACGACCTGTCGGAAGCTGAGACCCGTAAACTGTATATCGACTTGTTGCTTCATGAAGCAGGATGGAAAGTATCAGAGCATGAGGGTGAAATTATCCCTCGCCAAGCCGGAATCGAGATTGAAGTACAGGGTATGCCCAATGAAAGCGGTGTGGGATATGCCGACTACGTACTGTTTGATGCAGACGGAACGCCGCTGGCTGTAGTGGAGGCAAAGCGCACCAGTGTGGATGCCGCCGTAGGCCGCCATCAGGCGGAATTGTACGCCGATTGTCTTGCCGCGCGCTATGCCTGTCCTCGCCCGGTAATATATTACACAAACGGTTTTGAGACCAATATCATAGACGGTCTCGGCTATCCGTCGCGAAAAGTAATGGGATTCCATACCATTGATGAGTTACGTAGGATGATTACCCAACGTGGACGGGGTGACATCACCGATTTGCAGATTTCGGACAAGATAACTAATCGCAACTATCAGAAGCGGGTGATTGAATCGGTCTGCAAGCATTACAACAACAAGCACCGCCGCGCCCTGTTAGTAATGGCGACAGGTACGGGAAAGACACGTGTGAGTATCTCACTCGTGGATGTGTTGGTACGGAATAATTGGGTAAAGAATGTACTATTCCTTGCCGATCGCATCGAGTTGGTCAATCAGGCGAAAAAGAACTACACCAAGTTGTTACCCGATATGACGGTCAGTTCCCTACGCGACAGCGATGTGGACATATCGGCACGCATCCTGTTCTCCACTTATCAGACCATGATAGGACATCTGGACAGGGATGCAAAAACATTCTCATTAGGCAGATTTGACCTTATCATCATTGACGAAGCACACCGCAGTGTATTCGGTAAATATGGAGCAATCTTTGAGTATTTCGATTGCCTGCTCTTAGGACTGACGGCAACTCCACGTGATGAAGTTGACCGCTCTACATACGACCTGTTCGGCATGGAGCAGGGCGAACCGACCGACAGCTACGAATATGACGAAGCGGTAGCAGATGGTTATCTGAACCCATTCAGAGCAATAAAAGACAACTCAAAGATTCTGACCACAGGAATTGACCCTGAACAACTTACTCCGGAAGAGCGGGAACAGTTGGAAGAGATTTTCGAGTATGAGAAGATGAAGGCGGGGCTGAAGCCGGATGAGCCATACAGCCGCAAAATCAATGCAGTGGAGATATTCAAATACATCTTCAACCAAGATACCGTTGACCATGTGCTAAACAGGCTGATGAACGACGGCATCCGTGTGAAGGACGATACCATGATAGGTAAAACCATCATATTTGCCTACAACCACAAGCACGCCGTATTCATAGCAGAACGGTTTGCAGCCATTTATCCCGACTTAGGAGCGGATTTCTGCCGAGTGATTGATAATTATGAAAAGTATTCATCCGATCTGATTGACAAGTTTGCTGATGCAGAAAAGCAACCACAAATTGCCGTATCTGTAGATATGCTCGACACGGGCATTGATGTGCCTGAAATCGTAAACTTGGTTTTCTTCAAACCTATCCACTCCAAGATAAAGTTCTGGCAGATGATAGGCAGAGGCACACGTCTGTGTGAGAACCTGTTTGGCGAAGGCAGGGACAAGAAAGAATTTTTGATATTCGATTTCTACCGCAACTTTGAGTATTTCGAAATGAATCCTGAAGGCGCACGACCTACACAGTCACAGTCTATCGTAAGCCTGCTGTTTAATTTGCGCACGGATATAAAATTTGCCTTGCAGGACGGAGAACATCAAAGCAATGAGGAGTCGAAGGCGTTTCACGACAATCTTGCCGACATATTACACAAGCAGGTAGCCGAACTGAACAGAAATCGGATTGATGTGCGCCTGCAACTGAGAGCTGTAGAAACATACGCCATGCCGGAAGCTATGACCTGTTTGAGTCTTGGTGATGTGGCGGCAATGAAAGGAAATATCTCACCTTTATTCAAAAATGCAACGACAGACACTTCTGCTTTAAAGTTTGACGCTCTTGTACTTAAATCTCAACTTGCATTGGTTGATGAAACGGTCAACTCCACATCATCTGAGCGGAAAATAATGGATATAGCCGGTTATCTCAAAGAGAAGAAAGCCTCCATTCCGCAAGTGATGGCCAAGATGGATGTGCTGAACGAGGTGCTGTCCGCTCATTTCTGGGAATCTAAAAGTCTTGGCTCGCTTGAACGCATCAGACGGGAGCTTCGTGAGCTTATCCAATACTTGGATGGCGGCACGGCAGGACAAACATTTACCATCAATGTAACGGATACCTTTGAAGAAGATAATTCAGGTGTTAATATAACCCCTATCCGTACCTATCGCCGCAGGGTGGAGGACTACCTCAAAGAACATCTGTCAGACGATGATGCTTTGCAGAAAATCTATCACCTTGAACCTCTTTCCGAACAGGACATCAGCCGATTGGAACAGATTTTCTGGGAAGAATTGGGTTCTAAGGAGGAGTTTGAGGCACAGACAAGAACAAAGCCCTATCAGCACAATGTTGCTGCCTTTATCCGTTCAATCATCGGTATAGAGCAGGACATTGCACTAGAAAAATACAGAACATTGATTCATGGTGCGGAACTGACCCGTATGCAGGAAGAGTACCTGCGCACACTTATCCGCTATGTATGCGAGAATGGAGATATAGCCACCGTTGTATTGCAGCAACCGCCTTTCAATAGGTTCACAACCATCTTCCGAGATAGTCCTAAATCATTGATTGACTATGTGAAACTTATCAGTCAGGTGATTGCGGCATAGTAAAAAATATATAAAGACGATAAATTTTCAAATATAATAAACATTATGAAATTACAATCTATCAATATCGAAAATATTGGATGCATACGTTCCCTTGCTTTTGAAGCTTTAGACCCAAATATGAATGTAATTACGGGTTCTAATGGGGTTGGTAAAACAACTCTGTTAAAGTCGGTTTGTTCTATTTTGACATCGGCGTCGAAGGTCAATTTAAAGCGAAATGCATTAAGCGATGGCGGAATAATAAGAGGTATATTAAATGATGATGGAAATATACATGAATGTACTCAAACACTAAAAGCTTTTACCCCTAAAGATGAAGCATCTGGAGGAGGTTTTGGTAAAGGACGACAGGTTATTTATCTATCAGACAATAGAGAATTTGAATATATAGAATTATCTAGTATTCCTAAAGATTTTATACATAATGACAATCATTATATATATGGGGCTCTTCATGGCATTGATGCAAACAAAATTAAAGGATGGTTCGTAAATCGTTATTTATTTTCAGCTCATCCTACGGGTCTGACTAAATCTCAATATGCCAATTTTGAACATGCTCAAAAAGCATTTTCAATTTTAGATAGTACAATTACCTTTAGTCGAGTCGATAGCCACTCGCTGGATATAATGCTTCAAACGCCTTCTGGACAAATTTATTTCGAATACCTTTCTTCTGGATTTAAATCATTGATTATTTTGGTTTTAGGAATAATTATGGAAATAGAATTTAGGTTTGGTGATCAAGACATCAAAGTTGAGGATTTTGATGGCATTATTATTATTGATGAAATAGATGTGCATCTTCATCCAACTTGGCAGACACAAATCTTAGTTGTCTTAGAAAAAATATTCCCAAAAGTTCAATTTTTCGTATCAACACATAGTCCACATGTAATTCAGTCTCTACCACCTAATCAATTAATTGCATTAGAAAAAGTTGACAATAATATCGTTCGTAGAGAATTATTAGTTAATGAAGATGGATATATTGGTTGGACTATTGAAGAAATTCTAAGAGATGTCATGGGGATGAACAATACGAATTCTGATTTTTTTCAAAATCTTTGGGCTAAATTTACTTCAGCTATCGAAAATGAAGACACCTCCGAAGCTAGCGAAATAGGGAAACAGCTTTTACAAATGTTACATCCATCAAATGTTTTAAAGAAGGTAATTGAATTACATCTAACATCTTTGAGCAATGATTAAACTTACGAGAAATACAGCACCCGATAAACTTACGGAAGAATTTGTAAAAAAAGGAACCGAAAAATATAAAAACACAAAAGAGAGTGTATGGAATGTTGACTGGTTAAAGGAAGCTCTTTTAGATATGTCTAATCAAAAATGTGCTTATTGCGAAGGACGACTTGATTTAAAGAGTGATTATATGGAGGTCGAACATTTCCGAGACAAAAAGGATTATCCCAATGATGTGCTAATATGGGAAAATTTACTACCTTCTTGCAAACATTGCAACGGGAACAAAAGTTCTCACGATGTGGTTAGCGAACCTATTATAAATCCTTTTGTTGATGTTCCGAGAGAGCATATTTTTCTGAAATCTTATCTTTATAAGCCCAAAGATGAATTGGGGAAAAGTACAATTGACGTGTTAGATTTAAATGATTGTACACGGCTTGTAATTGCTCGATGCACATTGGGAACGGAAATCAATAAACGATTAGAGGATCGATTAAATGAAATAAAAGATGGGTTAACCCAGGCAGGTGCAAAGAAACGGTTTAAAAATAAAATGAGAGAATTGATGAAGAAATGTCTCCCTGAAGCAGAATACTCTGCGGTATGTTCAACTGAACTAATAAGTAGTACTGAATATACTGAAATTGTTCGGTTAATGAAGAACTTAGACATATGGGATGAAGAATTTGAAAGTTATAATTATATTATATCTTCAATAGCATTAGTAGCTTAATCGCTTATATGATTGATATACCGTTGAAGTTAGATTTGTCCTTTTACATTATCCCCGATAAACTTCGACATTCACATCGGATATATTTTTTGACCGTGAAAGAATTGGCTACTTGTAGCACTGATAATACACAGAAATAATGGAAGATTACGACATATCACCCATACAATCTGATTTTGAGCAAATAAAGAAGCTCAATAAAAACGGACAAGAGTATTGGCCTTCTCGTGATTTATGCACAGCATTAGGCTATAGTACGTATCAGAAGTTTACCCGCATAATAAATAAAGCTATTTCGATAGCCAATAATAAGGGACTTGATACGGCAGAGCATTTTAACCTTATGGTTGAAATGGTTAAGCTGGGTTCTGGCGCATTTCGTAAAGTGGAGAATATCCATCTATCTCGCATGGCTTGTCTGATAATTGCGGAAAATTCCGATAGCAAGAAACCGCAAGTGCAGATGGCAAGGGAGTATTTCAAACAGGAAACACCAGTAACCGAGTTAATCAATAATAGGCTATCTTCCAACATTTTGTTGTATAAAACAAAGCAAGGAGAAACACGTGTTGAGGTTATCTTCAATAGTGAAACTTTCTGGATGTCTCAAAAACGCATGGCAGATTTGTTTGGGGTGGATGTTCGGACTATTAACTATCATCTTGGGCAGATTTACGAATCGGGAGAACTTGCAAAAGAAGCAACTATCCGAAAAATTGGGATAGTTCAATCAGAAGGAGAACGAGATGTAGAGCGTACCCCAATGTTCTATAATTTGGATGCAATTATTGCCGTTGGTTATCGTGTAAACAGTTACCAAGCCACTCAATTCAGAATTTGGGCGACATCTGTTTTGAAAGAAATGATAATCAAAGGATTCGTGTTAGATGATGAACGATTGAAACAAGGAAAACATTTTGGCAAAGATTATTTTGATGATTTATTAGAACGCATCCGGGAAATACGTGCTTCAGAACGCCGATATTATCAAAAAATCACTGATGTATATGCCGAATGTAGTGCCGATTATGACCCCAAATCTGAAACGACCCAACTGTTTTTCAAAATGGTACAGAATATGATGCATTGGGCTGTTACCCATCAAACGGCTGCTGAAATCGTATATTCAAGAGCAGATACCAAAATGCCTCACATGGGACTTACCACTTGGAAAAATGCACCTGATGGCAGAGTTCAAAAGTCAGACACAATAGTTGCCAAAAACTACTTGTCCGACAAGGAAGCCTCTGCCTTAAATCATCTATCAACTGCATTCCTTGATTTTGCGGAACTTCGTGCAGAACGACAGATTATTACCACGATGGCAGACTGGAAAAAACAATTGGATGAGTTCTTGGCTTTATACAAATATGACACCTTGAATAATGCTGGAACTATTTCCGCAGAACAAGCGAAAGAAAAAGCATACGCTGAATACGACAAATTCCGCTTGATTCAAGACAAAGAATATCTTTCTGATTTTGACAAGGAAATCAAGGTGTGGAAAGAAAAAGGGTTGTTTGGCGAAGATTAATTCTATCTATAAGTACTATTAACAGGGACATAAGATGAATTATAGCAACGCATTCTCACTATCTTTTCCCGAAGCCAAGACAATCATTGTTTCGGGGGATATTCATGGAGACTTTAATCAGTTAGTGTTCAAACTCTACATTCAATATAAGTTGACGGACACCCTATTGATTGTTGCTGGGGATTGTGGTTTTGGCTTTGAAAAGAAAGAATACTATGAGCAAATGATTAGACGAAATGCCAAGAGAATGAATCAAGCCAACAATTGGATTGTATTTGTGCGTGGCAATCATGATAATCCTGCTTATTTCGATGGCTCATTGTTCAACTTCAAACGCTTTATTGCCGTTCCCGATTATGCCATTCTACAAGCCTGTAATTATACTATCCTTTGTGTCGGTGGAGCTATCTCGACCGTATCTATCGCATAAATGAATGGAATAAACGAAAATACAGACTTCATCTCAATGATTTGCAAGAAAATGATATTTCTCGCAAATTATATTAGCAGAATGAAGTTCCTGTTTACGACCCAAATAAGATGGATGCCATCCGTGCTAGTTTCCTGATTGATACGATTGTTACACATACGGCACCTTCACATTGTGAATTATTCTCAAAAAGTAATCTTAGACAATGGGCTGTAAACGATCCTTCATTGATTGAGGATATACAATTTGAACGGAAAATGATGGATATACTTCTGTTGCATCTCAAAATCGACAACCATCCGATAAGCCATTGGTATTATAGCCATTTTCATCAAAGTTGGCATTCTGCCATTGATGGAATACTATATCAAATGCTCGATATCATGGAGTTCTGTCGAATATGTTGATTTATACCGTTTCGGGTATAATATTGATATAATAAGCAAGATTATACCCGATAGGCTATAATAGTTGTTAGCGGAATACAAGTGTTCCTATTAGGGCATACAAACATTTTCCATTGTGAACAAACGGAGGCAATTACACTTTTTCAAGCGAATAATTCAACATCATTACACTTTTTCCAACGAATATAACCCATTTCACTACACTTTTTCAAGCGAATCAAATATAAATCCTACAAAGTTTTCTGGTCTTATGAACAATTCTCGGCCATCCAACACCCTTCAAGAAACAAAAACCACACCGCAAGCCACCGAAATCCCAAGAAAAGCACTACCTTTGTATTCAACAAGCGTCCTGTAACATACCTGCGGAAATGTCCTATCGCTCAATACATTGTATCTGATAGCGGACATTCCACAAAAGAGTTGAAAAGAAGCGGTACAACACGTATATGCAAAGCTATGAAATACAATGATTTGCATTTGTCCCTACATTCTGTGTACTTGTTAAAACGGAGGTTGTACCGATTAAAATGAATAGTCACTGATAATCAGTGATGTAAATATGCTGCGTTGGCAAATGACGTAATTGTCACAATCCGTCACAATCCATTAGTACAGCGTGCTTTACAGCACGCTTTTTTCATACCCTTACTGACGGATTTTAACGGATTCTGACGGGTCAGTAGAAATTTAGTGGGGATAAATTTTAGGCATCCAAATGTTATGCCGAACTTTGCGGTATGGAAAACGATTACTTACAGGCACTGGCACAGGTGGTGCTGCCAACCGAGATTTTAGATTACTTCTCGATAACGGGAATTGCACAAACAACTACTGAAATCCACATCAGCCTTGACGAGAGGATGGACAAAGCGTTGAGCAATGATGCCCATTTTGAATCCAAAGGCTTTATGGCGGCCGTAAATGTCACAGACTTCCCCATCCGGGACCACAAGGTCGTCCTGCGGATACGGCGCAGGCGATGGACAGACACGCGCACTGGTAAAAGTTTCAGCATTCCGATAGGCCTCGACATTGTAGCCAAAGGCACGCGTTACTCCAAAGAATTTGGAGCTTTTTCATTCAACGTCATAGCCGCGACATTCTATGAGCACTACAATGAAATCCTGAACTTCTACAACAACCGTTCCTCCATTGCCATAGCCGAGTCTTTCAATGCCAAAATCAAACTCTTTCGCGCTAATCTCAGAGGTGTCGCCGACAAGAAGCTCTTTCTTTTCCGTATCGCCAATTTATATGCTTATCCCCACAAAAAATCTACTGACCCAAACTTACCGAAACGTTTATTAGGGCTGGAGAAATATAAGGCTTTTATCTACCACCGATTTGGTGGTAGATAAACTTATAGTTATAGCAGTATTGAATGTAGGGTTTTACTTATCTTTAATCGTTTAAGATTACAACCAATACAAAAAACTATATTGCATAACTCTCGCTATATTCTGATGGAAAAATCACTTTGAAATTACCATTCCCGACAAAAGTCTTGTCAAGAATACACACCTGTATATGAGGACATGTGTCAAGATAAGACATATGCCCGACCCTAAATGGTATTTTTTTCTTAAAACCATTCATATTCATATCGTCCACAGCTCTAGCTCTAATTGCCTTATAGGTAAATTCCTGAGACTGTTTTAATTGTTCTAAAACTACGGCCACCGTTATATTTTTGTTTGGGTATTTCTCTGAAAGTTTTTTCTCTAAAATTTGAAATTCTAATAATGTGCTTGGGCAATCTAAATCATAGACATTCTCATTGCTAAATTCAACCTTTGACAAACATATCATATAATCTTTATTGTTGCTATTATAAATCTTTTTGCCCCAAAGATGCGCATTATCAACGAAAGTGTCCCAATAATAATACCCTCTGCCCAACCACGCATCTCTCCTTTCACAAATAAAAGGGCCATTTTCTTCTACATAATCAACATTAGATTTATCTTCTAAAGTTTGATACAAGTCATTGAGCATATCTACTATTTCTCTATCGTGTTATTTTTTAACTCTTCTTGTAAAGAAGTCAAGTTCATTGTTGGCAGAATTATAGGATTCATATTTGCCTGCAAGGAAAGAGTACTAATAAATGCTCGAATGTATGGAAAAATGATGGCAATGCTATTGGGATAAAAGAAACCAGGAATATTACATAATTCAATTTGCTCAGAGAATACAAATTCTGAATAACAATCGATTTCTACCAAATTTGTTTCCGATTCACATTTGCTTGATGATATAATAACTCCTAAATATAGTTTGAACATAGATTTATCTTTGAAAAACTCTCCCTTCGGAATGAATTTAACGTTCAAATCTAAATCACGCTCAGTCTGAGCAGGAAACTCTATTTTTGCTTTCGTAAAATAGTAGTTATGAAATCTAAATGCAGCTTTTTCCATTTTACATTATCTTATAAATGAAAAAATCCAAAGCTATACTCTGGATTTGTTTCATTATTTACTATAACTGAATTACATGAGTATTGAAAGCCTCCCATACAATACTCAACAAACTCTCTCGCATTTGGACCAATATCTTCATAAGACTCCAAACGTTTCCAGTTTTCTTCTAACTGCTCGCTTGTTGCAGATGAAAGAAAATTCAGTACGTCATCTAAAAGTTTGCTCATATACTATATGTGTTTTAACACTTACACTCTCATTTTCGGCAAAGGTACAACAATTATTCCAATAATGTTTATTGTTAAGCCGAAAAATTGCTTTTATAACATCTTTTTTATCTCCAAATTCATTGACACCCCTACCATTAGCTTCTTCATCACTCCAAACCACATGATTATCAATCTTGTTAAGTTTAATATCATCTGCATACATAATAAATTATTACTGTCCGCTAAAAGTTATCGGCAATCCCCCAATTAAGGCTGTCATCCCCGCTCGGATGTCTGCCTTTTTGTTACTTTGCTTTTACCACAAAACAAAAATAACCATGGGCAAAAGTACACATTTCTTCGGACAGCCAGTATATGGACAGCTAATAAACTGCCTCGACAAGGATAGAATTATTGAAATGAGCCGCAAACACAGGGAGAACGCTATGTAAAGAGCTTTGATGGGTGGCATCATCTGCTAACAATGCTCTATGCTGTGATTATGCGGTTCGACTCACTGCGTGAGATAGAAGCATCTATGCTTGTGGAAGTTCGCAAACTGGCCCATGTAAGCACAGAATGCGCACTTGCCCCACATTTTCCATCTGTAACATTCTAGGACTCAGAAATAAGTCTGTCGTGATCAAGCAGCGTTTGCGTCTTCACGGCATCTTCCCTTGTGGTGTAGTGCGCCCATTCATAGAGCAACAAGGCAAGCGTAATGGTTGACGAGTCCAATCGTTTGACTGGCATCTTGAAACGGAACTTGGCACGTTGCCATGCCGCCTGCTGTCCGAAATGAACGACCAAGGCATAAAATATGCGCCAGAACACAGCGCTGCTCCTGTTGGCATTCCGGTATGCCTCTGTCGATTTTGAGGGGTGCGACAGATTCCGAGCTGGTTCAAGTTGCCCGTTGGCTGAATTCACCCGTTGGAGATTACGCACCGAGTCACATCCTAAGAACCGGCAGAACACCATACTTGAGACCAGACTCCAAGTGTCGAAGCCCTTACAGTGCTTGTCCGTTTTCTCTTCACGAATAATTTCCCTTTTGTTTTTTTTGAGCAGTTTGCCGATTGCTTGAGCGAGAAGTGTTATATTTGCCAGAGAAAGAGAGAAAAGAGAAGAATCTCTTTGCTAAGGCAGTGAATTCTGCCTTAGCATTACTTCCTTTTTCGTTTTTTCTTGAAAACATTTAGGACAATATTGGCTCAACGGAATTTGCTCTGTAAGAAATGGATATTTCAATTGATAATAAATCGTATTCTTATTGCTTCATAGGCGAAACATTACACCGCCCATTGATTGATACTTTTGGTATTAATCAGAATGACATATCAAAATACAAGGAACACGAGGAAAAAACAGATGAATACAAAAAGAGATTAGACAATATGACATTTTACATTTCTATGATACCAGGTGTCATTGCGTATATCGCGGAACTAATCTATATTTTCAATAATCCCAAAGTATCCTTTCCGCACAATTGGTTTTTATCTGCAGTCATGGCTATATTCCCTTTCCTGGTAGCTCCTTTGGCTGTTGCTTGGCAAGCAGGTCTTTTGAGTCTTCTTATTCCAGAAAAAGCATTCAAAAAGATTGCCCTTAAAATTGTTGGTATTGCCCCTGCTCTTCCCCCGAAATGGGAAAAGGTCAATGACTATAAGATGAAATGTGAGCAGTTTAAGGAAAAAGAAATAGACTATCTTTTTGAATTTCCTGGTATTCACAAGACTGATTATGACTTGTCTGCCTTTGGGGCAAAATGTATCGAATCTTTTCTCAAAGAAGTTATATCCTTTACAAATATCCAAAATGGCATTATCTACAAGGAGAATCTAAGACAAGAACAGAGATATTGGTTTGATTTGAATCCTTTTGAATTTGAAAAAGAAGTAGCCTATTGGTTTGAGCAACAAGGGTACAACCCCATTGTTACCAAAAAAACAGGCGATGGTGGTGTGGATATTATTATTTCAAAAGGCAAATACAAGGCATATGTGCAATGTAAGCGTTATAAAACATCAAAAGTTGATAGGCCTACGCTAAATGCCTTGTATGGGGTCGTTTGTGCCGACAATGTAGATCAAGGGATTGTCGTATGCCTTTTAGGTATAACCGATGAAGCCAACGAATTTGCAAAGAAAGTAGGTATAAAAATAATAACAGTAGACGAACTCGCTCCTAAGGATGATTTATTTCAACATAAAATTAAAAAGGAGACATTATGTGCATATCCTGTCCAAAATAACAAATATTGGGTGGAAGTAGGCAACTTCAAATTAAACACAAATGCATATAGACGAAGAGAAAATGTCTTGGAAAAATCATCAAAATGGAATAATTCCGAACTTTATCATCCTGTAGAATATAAGGGCATTTACCTATGCCTTTATTGTCACCAAGATGATTTTGTAAAGTTTTCAGAATGGTACAAATTAAAAGAAAAGGCTTCTTATACAAGAAAATACAAAAAGAAGTTGTATCGAAAGAACAGATATTGGAGGTACTAAACCTCACAAGCTTATTGAAAAAGCCTCTTCTCTTTTAGCGCATAACTATTTGTAAGGGAGTCCATTCCAGTATCAATCTTATACAACTCATTTATTGAACAAATGGATTACGTCAATCACAATTCGTTGGGCAGCAATGCGTCTGCCCAATAGAATTGTTTCCTTGTCGTTGCCATAAGACCGATTGGCACCTGTGACTTCAAAATATTTCCCCAAGGCATCTTTCATAAAAAAATAGCCATTGTAGAAGTTAGGGAACAAGCAAATTTAATGTAAGTGAGCATATTAATCATATTTTTGAAGATGGAGAGCTGGTAAGGGAGGCAACTGTTCGGAAATTCCGAACAGTTCAGATAGAAGGTTCTCGCAAGGTTGAACGGGAAGTGGAGCACTACAACCTTGACATAGTCATCGCTTTGGGTTATCGTGTACAGTCCCAAGTGGCGACTCGCTTTCGCCGTTGGGCAACCCAACGGCTTCATGAGTATATCCAAAAAGGGTTTGCTATGGATGATGAACGATTAAAGCAAGGCGTTTCTTGACGTCTTGAAAAAATCTCTTAAACGTCTGTCAATCTTTCGTTTAAGCATCGTCTTGTCGTTTTTCCAAGCGTTTTCACATTGTTTTTGTCCGTTTTTCCAAGATTTTTTCTAATATTTGAAGCTGCTGCCGCCGAGGAACTCGCGCAAAAGGCTTGTTGCTGGGATTTGACGGTTGGGGATGGCGTTGAAGTAGCTGAGGAAACTGAGCAGACGGTATGCCTCGGCATATTCCGGCACGTTGTGCGGCACCTGCTTCAATATCGGCTCGGCAAAGTCCTTCATGACGCCAAGCTCGAATATCAGCGATGAGTTAAACATTGCGTCGGCGTTCTCCTGATACGGGAATATCCATTTTCCTTCGCCACGGCGCACGCTCGGCCAACGGCGGATGGTGTCGAGCGCCGACGTGCCGCGATACTTGAAGTCGCGCACAATGCGGCGCAGCAGTCGGTTGTCGGTTGTCGGCACCCAGTTGTGGTTGTCGATGCTGAGCGTTGTGAGCGCAGACACATACACCTTGTACTTCATCTCGTCGGGGATGCTTGCCGTCAGCTCTGGATTAAGTCCGTGGATGCCTTCCATCAGCAGTATCGAGTTGTCGTCGAGACGGAGCTTGTTGCCCTTGTATGTGCGTTTGCCTGTGGTGAAGTCATACGACGGCATCGCCACCTCCTTTCCGGCGATAAGGTCGGTCAGGTCTTTGTTGAACTGCTCGATGTCGAGAGCGTAGAGCGACTCATAGTCATAGTCGCCGTTCTCGTCGCGCGGCGTGTGCTCACGGTCTACGAAATAATTGTCGAGAGAAATCATCTGCGGGCGCACCAGATTGGCAAGCAGATGGATGGACAGGCGTTTGGTTGTGGTCGTTTTGCCCGACGACGACGGTCCCGCCACCAGCACCACGCGCGCGCCTCCCTGTCGGAAGCGTTCGGTGATTTGGTCGGCTATGGCACCGATTTTCTTGTCGTGGATGGTCTCTGCCACGGCAATCAGCATGCCCACGTTGCTCTTGTCGGCGACGGCCTTGTTGAGCATGCCCACGCTGCCCACTCCAACCGTCTTATTGAGCTTTATGTAGTCGGTAAAAGCCTTGAACAGCTTAGGCTGCGGATTAATCCTCGCGGGCTTCGTGCGGTCGCCGGCAAAGTCGGGCGGCAGCAGGAGCAGCCCGCTCTCATATGGCACCAGGTCGAACACCCCGACATAGGATGTCGACGGCACAAGGTCGCCATAGTAACTGTCTACAAACCCTTCAAGGCTGTAATATGTGGTGTAGAGGTCGGCGGCAGTTTCCAGCAGCGTCACCTTGTCAGCCATCCCGGCGTTGCGAAACAGCTTGATGACATCGGTCGTAAGCTTAGTGCTTCTGACAAACGGAATGTCGGCGGCAATGATTTCCTCCATGCGACGCTTCACGGCAGCGACAGTAGCGGCGTCGGCAGTCTGCCGGTCGATAGTGGCATAGTATCCGCCGGCGATGGAATGCTCTATGCACAGACTGGCGGCAGGATACAGGTCGTGGACTGCCTTGGCGAGCACCATGCAGAGCGAACGCACATACATACGCTGTCCCGACGGATTTCCCTCATCGATGAAGTTCACCATCTTCGGCATAAAAAGCGGATAGTTGAGACCCTCGGTCTTGTGGTTGACGTGGGCGCAAATAGGCTTCACGCTGATTTCATCCTTTATGCGGTTGTACACGTCGAGCAGCGTCTCTCCGCCTTTGACATCCATATATTTGCCTGTGTTCTCACAGAAAATCTGTATCTTGTCGTTCATAGTCGATTCGCGTTTTAAAGTTCAGCGTAAAGTTACGCTTTCTGACGCGATTATCCAATAACAACCCTGTCACAATTTGTTTTTGAGCGACAAATGCACTAAGTTTGCAGACAGTATGGCTAACATCTATGACAACAGACGGATCTGGAAGACGGTGTTTCTGGCGGTGTCGCTGGTGCTTGTGGCTTTCTTCCTCCACATTTCCAACAACTTGGTCGACGACCTTGCCGACCAGGAACGCGAGCGTATGGAGATTTGGGCCAACGCCACAAAGGCGCTGACATCGGCTCAGTCGTCCGACATCGACTTCTATCTGAGCATCATAAAAAACAACAACAACATCCCGGTGCTGCTTGTCGACGACAACGACAACATCCTGATGTCGCGCAACTTCAAGATGCCCGAACCCGTCGACTCGCTGACGCCCGACCTGCTGTCGGACGCCAACCGCGCGTTTCTCGCCAAGCGGCTCAAGGCTCTGAAAAAAACAAACAACCATATCCCAATCAAAATCGACGGCGCCACAACGCAACACATCTACTATGAGGACTCCACGCTGCTCACAAGCATGTCCTACCTGCCGCGCATCCAGATTGCCGTGATGATAATCTTCGTGATTATCGTATACCTTGCCGTGATGTCGACAAAAAAGGCAGAGCAGAACAAAGTGTGGGTCGGACTGTCGAAAGAAACCGCCCACCAGCTCGGCACACCGATTTCATCGCTAATGGCATGGGTGCAGATGCTCGAGGCATCGGGCGTTGACAAAGAGATTGTCGAGGATATGGACAAAGACGTGAACCGGCTGTCGATGATTGCCGACCGATTCTCGAAAATCGGCTCCAAGCCGGAAATGAAGCTGGAGCCCGTGTGCGAGTCGGTAAGGCAGGGACTTGACTATATGCGCGCACGTATCTCCACGAGTGTGGCGCTTTCGGTCAACCTCCCCGACGACGACCGCAACGTGATGCTCTGCCGTCCGCTGTTCGCATGGGTGATTGAAAACCTGTGCAAGAACGCTGTCGACGCCATGCAGGGCAAGGGAAGTCTCAACGTGACCGCCGGCTACGACCACCGCACGGCATTCATCGAAGTGACCGACACCGGAAAAGGCATTGCCCGAAAAAACTTCAAGACGGTGTTCAGCCCCGGATTCACCACCAAGAAGCGCGGATGGGGACTCGGTCTGACGCTGGCGAAGCGTATAATTGAGGAATATCACGGCGGACGCATCTTCGTCAAGTGGTCGGAAATCGGCGCCGGAACCACGTTCCGCATCGAGCTGCCGATAAAATAGCGACAAAAGCTCTGAAATTTTTTTGTAGTATAGTCGGTTTTTGCGTACTTTTGCGCTGATAAAAAATCATTTTGTCATGGTTCGTAAATATGACTATCTCGTAATCGGGTCCGGAATAGCGGGAATGAGTTTCGCGCTGAAAGTGGCAGAGACAGGCCGTGTGGCGCTAATCTGCAAATCGGACATAGAAGAGGCCAACACTTTTTATGCACAAGGCGGTGTGGCTTCAGTGACAAATCTCAAAGTCGACAACTTCGACAAGCACATAGAAGACACTATGATTGCCGGCGACTGGCTCAGTGACCGCGCTGCCGTGGAGAAGGTGGTGAAAGGCGCTCCCGAACAAATCAACCAACTGCTCAAGTGGGGCGTTGATTTCGACCGCAAGGAAGACGGTGAGTTCGACCTGCACCGCGAGGGCGGACACTCGGAGTTCCGCATCCTGCACCACGCCGACAACACCGGCGCCGAAATCCAGCAGAGTCTCGTGCGCGCCCTCAAAAGTCACCCCAACATCGACGTGTTTGAGAATTTCTTCGCCGTTGAAATCATAACCCAGCATCATTTGGGTAAAATCGTGACGCGACGCACTCCCGACATCACTTGCTACGGAGCATATATCCTCAACCCCGAAACCGGAAAAGTGGAGACTTTCCTGTCGAAAGTGACAGTGATGGCAACCGGCGGCATCGGTCAGGTCTACACCACGACAACAAACCCGATGGTGGCAACCGGCGACGGCATCGCAATGGTGTACCGCGCAAAAGGTACCGTAAAGGATATGGAATTCATTCAGTTCCACCCAACTGCACTATACCATCCGGGCGACCGCCCTTCGTTCCTCATCACTGAGGCTATGCGTGGCTACGGCGCCGTGCTGCGCACAATGGACGGCAAGGAATTTATGCAGAAATACGACCCGCGCCTGTCGCTCGCTCCACGCGACATCGTGGCGCGAGCCATCGACAACGAGATGAAGATGCGAGGCGACGACCATGTGTGGCTCGACGTGACCCACAAAGACCCGGAAGAAACGAAACACCACTTCCCAAACATTTACGCCAAGTGTCTGAGCCTCGGCATCGACATTACGAAAGACTATATCCCTGTGGCGCCGGCTGCACACTACCTGTGCGGTGGCATCAAGGTGGACCTCAACGGATGCTCTTCAATCCAACGCCTGTATGCCGTGGGTGAATGCTCATGCACAGGCCTGCACGGAGGCAACCGACTGGCTTCCAACTCTCTGATTGAAGCCGTGGTCTACGCCGACGCGGCGGCAAAGCATTCGATGGCAAACATTGCCCACTACTCGCTGCGCGAAGACGTGCCGGAATGGAACGACGAGGGCACGCAGCACAACGAGGAGATGGTGCTGATCACTCAGAGTCTCAAGGAGGTGAACCAAATCATGAGCACCTACGTGGGCATCGTGCGCTCCAACCTGCGACTCGACCGTGCATGGAACCGCCTCGACATCCTATACGAGGAGACCGAGCGTCTGTTCAAGCAGAGCAAGGCGTCGCGTGAAATCTGCGAGCTGCGCAACCTCATCAACGTGGGCTACCTGATTATGCGACAGGCAAAGGAACGCCACGAGTCGCGCGGATTGCACTATTCAATCGACTATCCGCCTGAAAAACGCCGTTTGTAAGCGTTTTCCCCATACAGACAAAAATGACACAGCGACGCCATCCGGTGCCGCTGTGTTGTTTTTGCTTATATTACTGATAAAGAGACTCACCCCTCCCCTATTTTTCACTTACAAACCGCTTGAGCAGAAACGCAAGAAAATATGGGAAAGTATAGAACCTGCCATTAAATCCAATATTCTTATTGCATAATTTAATGCCGTAACGGATATCCGGATATTTGCCGTCATTAGCCGTCAACTTTGACAACGATTTGGTTGCATTGTCCGATGCCTTCACCTCTATGGGTATCAATGTTTGAATGTCGCGTATGAAGAAGTCCATCTCTAACGTTGATTTTTCATTACGATAGAAATACAAATCATAGCCTTGCTTCGCCAACATATCACCTACAACGTTTTCATAAACAGCACCCTTGTAAGTGCCATAATTCTTATTCACCCGCATATCCTCCTGCGACTCCTCGTCGAGCGAGGCAACAAGCAAACCCGTATCCTTGTAATAGAGCTTATATGATTTCGGATCGTAGTTGCCCTTAAGCGGCAGGGAGATATGCGCAAGACAATGGCACACATTGACTATTCCGGCATCACTAAGCCATTCCACCGTGCCGACATATTCCCGGCTTCTGGCACCATGGGCAATCTTGCTGATCTGAAATTTCTTATTGTCTTGCCCCAAGAACACAGAAATGTGGTTGTAGACATTCTTTATCTTACCCTTGTCAAGACCTTGCGCATACTTCGTTATGTCCTCCTCATAGTCGAGAAGAAGTTGCCGTTGCATCTTGAGCGTGCCGCTGAAATTGCCCTTCTTTACAAACAAACTGACCACCGCCGGCATTCCGCCGACAATCATATAGTCGCGAAACAACCCTCCCAACACATCCATCTCCAAGCTCGACAACGGTGTGACTGACACCATCTTTTCGAACAGTCGCTCTACAAACGCGGAATCATAACCTTTTGCCCACAGAAACTCCTCAAAATCCATGGAATGCATTGTATAATCCTCTTTGTAGCCCACACTGTTCGACTCTATTTCCTGATAATTAATGCCCATAAGCGAGCCGGAGCAGACCACGTCATACCTACCATCTATTTTGAATGCCTTAAGACTTGTGGCGCAAACAGGGCAGTCCTGCATCTCATCGAAAAAGAAAATCGTGTTGCCCGGTTCTAATTCTATATTGGGGTTGATAAGCGTGATGTTGCGCACAACACTGTCCACATCATAGCCGTCATCAAATATCGACTTGAATTTCTGCTGTAAAACAAAATTGATGGCAACCACATTCCTATAGTTGTCATTTGCAAATTGCATGATGGATGCCGTCTTGCCAATCTGCCGCGCTCCTTTGACGATAAGAGGCAATCGATCCTCGTTTTCCTTCCATTCTTTGAGAAAGTCGTCTATTTTTCTCCGCATTAATCTCATAATCAACACATTTTTCTTTTGCAAAGATAGCGTTAAATCACAAAATTCCAAGCAAATATATGCGTTAAATCACAAAATTCCAGTCCTTGTGGCCTATTTTATCACAAAATTCCAAGGAGTCACACGTGAAAAATCACAAAATTTCCAATTTCTACTCCTTACGACCTTCCTTCTTTTTGCGAAAACGGCCAAGGGCATAGCCCAGCACTTCGCGCTGAATTGTTGAGTTCAGGAAGCGGTTTGCCACATAATAGAGCGCGAAGCACACAGATGTCTGCGCAAGGATGTTGAGCCACGGATTAGCAATGCCGACAAGCACAAGGCACTGAACCGCAGCCACAGCGCCCGAAATGACGGCATACGGAAGGATGTCGCCCACCACGTTGCGCGTCGGATAGCCTACGATGCGACCTGCCACAATCACGGCATAGACAAAGAACAGCGCCGATGCCACAAGCTGTCCCCAAATCATCGCCGTTATGCCCATGGGGATGGTCACCACGATGGCGGCTATCATCAATGCGTCTTTGACCGATTCGTAGACCACAAGCGAGCGCGAACGCCCGAGTCCGAGGATGTAGTTGTTGATGTTGGTGGCAAGCACTATGAAGATGCCGCGCACGGCGAGTATCTGAAACAGGATTATGGCTTCATCCCACTTCGTGCCAAAAAGGATGTGGAATATCGGTTCGGCACACGTCGTGAGCAACAGAAGCAGAGGAAAGACAAGATAGGCGGTGAAGCGGTTCATCTTGCGCATGGCGCGCAGCAACCGCTCCCTGTCATCCTGAAAACCGCTGAGCACCGGCAGGAACGACGCCGTCAGTATCTGCGCTATTGACTGTATGCCCATCTTGCTCCATTTGTCGGCTTGCGTGTAGCATCCGAGTTTGGCAAGGTTGTAGTAAGCACCGATGATAAACGAGTAGGCGTTGAGCGACAATGTGTTGAGAAAAGAGCACACCATCACTCCGCTGCCAACGGAAAACACCGATCGCAGCGACGCCATGCTGAACCCCGTGCGCGGAAGCCAGCCTGTTGTCGTCCACAGGAAGACCGATTTGACGGTGGCGAGCACAATGGTCTGCCACACGATTGCCCATGCGCCGTAGCCTTCCACGGCAAGCCAGATGCCCACGGCTCCCGACACGACAAGCCCCAGCGAGTTGGCTATCGCCACGCGCGCCATCGTCATCTGCTTCATCATGCGGTTGGTCTGCACAAGGGCGGTGGCGTTGATGATAAACGACAGGAACATCACCCTCGACAGGCTTATCAGTCGCTGGTCGCCGAAGGTGTCGGCAATCAACGGCGCACACGCCCACAGGATGGCGTAGATGGCAATGCTGATGCCGAGGTTGAAATAAAAAACCGTACAATAGTCGGTTTCAGTAGGCGATTTTTTCTGTATCAGCGCCGCGCAGAATCCGCTGTCGACAAACAGTGATGCGAACGCCTGAAACACAAGCATAGCGCCGACCAGTCCGAAGTCTTCCTTCGAGAGCAGGTTGGCAAGCACGACGCCCGTGACGCCGTAGAACACCTGCGACGCGAATTTGTCGATGGTGTTCCACTTAAGCGTGCGCGCCGTTTTCAGTTTAAGTTCGGTTTCTTCCACGCGCCTATTCCCGGTTTACGACTGCCGGCTCCGGCACTTCCATCAAGTCGAGCAGACCGGTGCCGTTGTCGGTGGTTTCCGAGCCTTCGGCAGCCTCTGTTTCCGGCTCATTGTCTTCAATCACATCGGTGGCTTCTGTCTCGACGCCGCCTTCGAGCTGCACGATTTTCACATTCGACAGCTTGCTCTTGGTGATGACAGGTTTTCCGATATAGTACACCTTTCCTGAGCCTACGCCCTTCACGGAGAGCGTTTCTTTAGAGGCGCAACCTATTGCACCGGTGCCCATCAGCGTGCATTTCACGTGTTTCGCCACCACCTCGTCGGCTTGAATCTCGCCGGTGCCCACATTCTTTATCGACAGGTTCTCACACTTGCCAGAAGTGATGATTTTGCCCTTTCCCGTGAGCAGCTTAAGGTTGATGTTGATAGCGTCGAGACCGTTGGCAATGATTGTGCCGTTGCCTTGAAGCTGTATGTCGATTTTAGCCCCCGGAGCCACTTTACGCAGCGTCAAGGTGCTGTCTTTTGTATTCTCTGCCTTGTACAGATACGACGAATAGACATAGACCGTAGGCAGTGTCTTGACAGTGATTGCTGCAGGGTCGAGCTGTATTTTCAGTCTGCCCTTCGAACGCTCTGCCATAATGTAGGATGTGTATTCCTTCTCGATGTCAAACGCCACGATGCCCACTGAGTCGGCATTGTTGGAATAGACCACGTTGATGCCGTCGTTAACCACCAGTTCGTTGAATTCGCCCACATTGATGGTGTGTGGAGTGGCATTTACCGCTGCCGCGCAGCAGAGGGTGATGATAGCCAAAAAGAATTTCTTCATAACGTCGCTTGTTTCTAAATATGTAAATAATCAGTTTCTATGCGTTGCAGCACGTCGTCGAGCTCTGCCCACGTCTTTGCCTGAAGCATTGCGATGCGCGTTTCCCTGAAATTGGGGATACCCTTGAAGAGCGGCGACGCGGCAAGATGACGGCGGATGTGGAGAATGCCTCTCAACTCATCGATGCCTTCGATGCTCTCCGCAATCTGGCGGCGGAGCAGCGCCATCTTCTCCGACGCCGGTATCTCTATCGCGGTGCCGTGAAGCAGATAGTGCTTCATTTCGCGGAAAATCCACGGAGCGCCTATCGAGGCGCGGCCAACCATCACGGCATCCACTCCATAGCGGTCAAAAGCCGTTTTCAAGCCCTCTGGCGTCGTGATGTCGCCGTTGCCGACAATCGGTATCGTGATGCGGGGATTGCGCTTCACCTCGCCGATAAGCGTCCAGTCGGCGTCGCCGGTATACATCTGGCTGCGAGTGCGGCCGTGGATTGTAAGCGCACGGATGCCGCAGTCCTGCAGCTGCTCGGCGAGCGTGGTGATGATTTTGTTTTCGCAGTCCCACCCCAGACGGGTCTTTACCGTCACGGGCAACTTCACCGCATCGACCACCGAACGCGTGATTTGCAGCAGCTTGGGCACGTCGCGGAGCATTCCTGCCCCCGCGCCTTTCGACGCCACCTTCTTCACCGGACATCCGAAATTGATGTCGATGACGTCGGGACCGGCTGCCTCGGCGATTTTTGCAGCCTCCACCATCGGTTCCACCTCCTTGCCGTAGATTTGTATCGCCACAGGCCGCTCGGCGGCGTTGGTGTGGAGTTTGCGGGTGGTGCTGTTGATGTTGCGCACAAGAGCGTCGGCCGACACGAATTCCGTGTAGACCATATCGGCTCCCTGCTCTTTGCAGATGAGACGGAACGACGGATCAGTCACGTCTTCCATCGGTGCCAGCAGCACCGGGCGCTCTCCCAAGTCAATTGTTCCTATCTTCATTCGCTTCTTTCGTTTTGTGTGCGCAAGTTACGCATTTTTATCTGTCTTTCCAACATTGCCGGAAATTGAAATGTTCATTCTTAATGTCCTATTTTCTGTCTGTTTTGTCGGTTGCACGCAGACGGGCAAGCATTTCTGCAGCCGTCAGCAGGCTGACGGGATGCCGCCACCCGGGCGACAACTCGCAGAGCGGTGCCAGCACAAACTCGCGTTTGTCCATCCGTGGATGAGGCAGGACGACAGTGGCGGTGTCGACAACCTCATCGCCGGCATACACAATGTCGATGTCAAGCTGACGGTCGGCATAACTGCCGTCGGCATTGCGGTGGCTGGAGCTTCCCGCCTCGCGCTCGATGCGCTGGAAGATGTCGAGCAGACGCCCGACGGGCAAGTCGCTCTCAAACTCGACAGCGATATTGAAAAAGGGGTTATCAGACTGATAACCCCATGCTTCAGATTCGTATATGCTTGAGACTCGCGGGGTGCTGCCAACGCTGCGGGCTATCTCGTCAACGGCGCGGCGCAAGTTTGCCTCGCGGTCGCCGAGATTAGTTCCGATGTTGACACTCACTGTCCGCATTGCCTGCGTTTACAGCGTTTTTGAAACCTCTACTTCTTCGTAGGCTTCAATCATATCGCCTTCCTTCACGTCGTTGTAGTTGGCGATGTTAAGACCGCAGTCGTAGCCCGACGACACTTCCTTGACATCGTCCTTGAAACGCTTCAGAGAGCCGAGCTCGCCCGTGTAGATGACAATGCCGTCGCGGATAAGGCGCACTTTGCTCGTGCGTTTCACCTTGCCCTCGCGCACCATACAGCCTGCAATCGTGCCGACCTTCGATATCTTGTAGGTTTGAAGCACTTCTGCCGTACCGGTAACCTCTTCTTTGAGCTCCGGCGAGAGCATTCCTGCCATTGCGTCTTTAACCTCCTCGATTGCATCGTAGATAATTGAGTAGAGACGGATGTCGACGCCATCGTTTTCTGCCAGACGGCGAGCGGCTACCGACGGACGCACCTGGAAGCCGATAATAACGGCGTCGGATGCGGCGGCAAGCGTAACGTCGCTCTCCGAAATCGCACCCACGGCCTTATGGATTACGTTGACCTGAACCTCTGGTGTCGACAGCTTGATAAGCGAGTCGCTCAACGCCTCGATTGAGCCGTCAACGTCGCCCTTGACAATAAGGTTCAACTCGTGGAACTCGCCCAACGCGCGGCGGCGGGCAATGTCGTCGAGACCCGGCATACGGCGGGTGCGCTCCTTGACCTCGCGCTGCAACTGCTCGCGGCGCGTGGCTATCTCGCGTGCCTCACGGTCGGTGTCAAGAATGTTGAAAGTGTCGCCGGCGGTCGGCGCACCGTTCAGACCGAGCACCAATGCCGGTGCCGCAGGGCCTGCCTCCGTGATGCGCTGGTTGCGCTCGTTGAACATGGCGCGGATCTTGCCATAGCTTGTTCCTGCCACCATGATGTCGCCCACACGCAGCGTTCCGTTGCTCACAAGCACGGTTGCCACATAGCCGCGACCCTTGTCGAGCGACGACTCGATAATCGAGCCTGTTGCCTTGCGGTTGGGGTTGGCTTTAAGGTCGAGCATCTCTGCCTCGAGAAGCACCTTGTCGAGCAGTTCTTTAACGCCGATACCCTTCTTGGCTGAGATTTCCTGCGACTGATATTTTCCACCCCAGTCTTCCACGAGGTAGTTCATGTTGGCGAGCTCCTCCTTGATTTTGTCCGGGTTGGCGGCAGGCTTGTCTATCTTGTTGATTGCAAACACGATTGGCACACCGGCTGCCGAGGCGTGGTTGATTGCCTCGATGGTCTGCGGCATCACGTTGTCGTCGGCGGCAACGATGATGATGGCGATATCCGTCACCTTGGCTCCGCGGGCACGCATCGCCGTAAATGCCTCGTGGCCCGGGGTGTCGAGGAACGTGATGCGGCGTCCGTCCTCAAGTTTCACGTTGTAGGCTCCGATATGCTGCGTGATGCCACCAGCCTCGCCGGCGATAACGTTGGCGTTGCGGATGTAGTCGAGCAGCGATGTCTTACCGTGGTCTACGTGTCCCATCACGGTCACAATCGGCGGACGCGGCAGCAAATCTTCCTCGGAGTCGGCCTCCTCGTTGATTGCCTCCGACACTTCCGCACTGATATATTCTGTCTTGAAACCGAATTCTTCTGCTACAAGGTTGATGGTCTCAGCATCGAGTCGCTGGTTGATGGAAACCATCACGCCGATATTCATACATGTGGCGATAACCTTGTTGACCGGCACATCCATCATCAGTGCCAAGTCGTTGGCTGTCACGAATTCTGTGATGCGCAGCGTCTTGCTTTCCTTTGCCTCCAATGCGGCTTCCTCGCGCTCGCGCTCTTCAAAAGCCTCGCGCTTCTCTTTTCTCCATTTAGCACTCTTCTTCTGAGGCTTGTTGGTGAGGCGCGCAAGTGTTTCCTTAACCTGCTTCTGCACGTCTTCTTCGCTGACCTCTGCCTTTATGTGGCGCTTGGCCTTGTTGTTCGGACGGTCGGCGTTCTTGTTGCGGCGGCTGTCGTTGTTGCCTCCACCTTGCTTCTGTCCGCCGGCTTGCTGTCCGCCCGGATGCTCAATGTCTACTTTCTCCTTGCCGATGCGTTTGCGCTTGCGCTTCTCGCTGTCGGCGTTTGCGCCTCCGTTGGCTTGTTTTTCCTTGGCGATGCGCTCTTTACGCTTTTCCTCCTTCGACTTCTTCTTCGGACGGGTCGACTGGTTGATGGCGTCAAGGTCGATTTTGCCGAGAATCTTAGGAGCGGCGATTGTTGCCACGACAGTCTTGATTTCGTTGGATTCCGAAACCTCAGGTGCTGCGGCTTTCGGCGCGCTCTGTGGCTGTGGCGCCGGCTGCGGAGCTGGCTTTGCCTCCTCTTTCACCTCCGCCTTCTTGACCTCTTCCTTTACCTCTTTCTTTACCTCTGGTTTAGGTTCCGGCTTCGGCGCAGGTTTCGGTGCGGGTGCGGGCGCAGGTGCTGGCTTGGGCTCTGGCTTCTTCTCTTCAACGACAGGGTTGTTGTGCTTGTCGAGTTCGATTTTGCCGAGAATCTTCGGCTTCTGCACGGTTTCCACAACAGTCTTTATCTGCTCCGGTTTTTTAGGCTCTTGCGATGCCTTGTTTTTCACTTTGTCCTTCTGACGCTCCGAGGCATAGCGCTCCGACTTCGACTTCAAGTCTTTGTCGTTTTTAAACGCGCGCACCAGCATTTCGTGCTGCTCGTCGGAGATGCGAAGGTTCAGGTTGCCGGGATCGCCGACCTCCTGATTGTGTTTCTGCAGAAATTCCACCAGCGTAGGAATCCCCACATTCAAATCGTTTGCTACTTTGCTTATCTTTATTGGCATATTGCTTGTTAAGTTTCCTGTTGTTAATCCTCAAATTCTGCTTTCAATATATCGAGCACTTGGTCGACGGTGCTTTCCTCAAGGTCGGCTTTGTCGATTATCTGCTCGCGTGGCATGTTGAGGACGGCTTTTGCCGTGGTGCAGCCGATGCCTTTGAGGGCGTCGATAACCCAGCTGTCGATTTCGTCGCTGAATTCATCAAGATAAATGTCGTCGCTGTCCTCTGTGAAGCGGTAAACGTCGATCTGGTAGCCGGTCAGCATTGTGGCAAGCTTGATGTTCAAACCGCCTTTTCCGATGGCAAGCGACACCTCTTCCGGAAGCAGCATCACCTCGGCGCACTTCTCTTCCTCGTTGATGCGGATTGACGACACCTTGGCGGGGCTGAGGGCGCGGCGGATGTAGAGTTCGGGATTCGTTGTGTAGTTGATCACGTCGATGTTCTCGTTGCGCAACTCGCGCACAATGCCGTGGATACGAGAGCCTTTCACACCGACGCATGCGCCGACCGGGTCGATGCGGTCGTCATACGACTCTACGGCTATCTTGGCACGCTCGCCAGGGATGCGGGCGATGCCTTTAAGCAGGATGAGTCCGTCGTGAATCTCCGGCACCTCAATTTCAAACAGACGGCGGAGGAATTCAGGGCTTGTGCGCGAAATTATCACCTTCGGGTTGTTGTTGGCGTTCTGCACTTCCTTGATGACGGCGCGGATGGTTTCGCCCTTGCGGTAACGGTCGCTCGGAATCTGCTCTTCCTTCGGGAGGATGAGCTCGTTGTGCTCCTCGTCAAGAACAAGCACTTCGCGTTTCCAGATTTGGTAGACCTCGCCTACTACAATCTCGCCTTCCATTGCCTTGAACTTGGTATAGATGGCGTCTTTCTGAAGATCGAGTATCTTGGATGCGAGCGTCTGGCGGAGTGTCAGGATGGCGCGGCGGCCAAATTTCTCAAAAACGATTTCTTTCGTAACGTCCTCGCCGATCTCGCATTCCGGGTCAATCTCGCGGGCGGCGGTAAGACCGATCTGCATGCTCGGATTCTCTACAGCGCCGTCGGCCACTACTGTGAGGTTTTGATAAATCTCGCAGTCGCCCTTGTCTGGGTTCATAATTACGACGAAATTCTCGTCCGATCCAAACATCTTTGCCAGCACGTTGCGGAACGATTCCTCCAACACGCTGATCATTGTGGTCTTGTCGATATTCTTCAGCTCTTTAAACTCCGAAAAGCTGTCTACCATGCTTATGGTTTCCTCTTTCTTTGCCATAATGTCTTAAAACTGGATTACGTATTTTGTATATTTTATTTCGTTATAACCGAAGCGGAGGTCTTCCTCCTGCTCCACCGGACGCTTGGCGCCTTCGGGTTTCACTTTCTTGACCACCGTAAGCACGAAGCCGTCGGCGTCGGCACTCTTGAGGATGCCTTTGAGCTTGCGACCGTCGGCGGTAAGCACTTCAACCTCGTTGCCTTCGTTCTTGTGATACTGGCGCTCTACGCGCAGTGGCGATGTCAGTCCGGCTGAGCCGATTTCAAGTTCATAATCTTCCTCGTCGCGGTCAAACTCGCTCTCAACAAGTCGGTTAAGGCGGATACACTCATCTATGTCCACACTTGTGTCGCTGTCGATTTCCACCACGATGTTGTTGTCCTTGCTGATTCTGACGTCGACGAGAAAAAGGTCGGTGCCTTCCATTCCTCGCTCCAAGACTGCTGTCAGCGCGCTTTTGTCAATCATTCTTCAATTGTTGATGTATTAATAAAACAATGGAGAAGACTTCCGCCCCCTCCATTTCCGTCTGCAAATATACTTATTAATAGACAAATGCACAAACATTTGGTTTCAACGGCTCAAAAACTGTCTTATAATTAGCGATATTTAACACTACCAAGCAAATTATACGTTTTTTTAGCATCCTCAACGCGCTTTTTTTGACGTTCGCCTGGGATGCCTGTTCCGTTACCGCGGCAGTTGCCGCTCATTCTGTGGGTTAAATAAGTTAAAAACTTGTTCCCGATGCTTGTTTCTCAAAGAAATTTCATATCTTTACGCAGTTTAGTAATAACCTAACCGAAAAAGAACAAAGAAAAATACAGAATACACATCATTTATTAACTTAAAATCTTTTTTATGAGAAAGTCTTTTAAACACATTCTGTTGGCTGGCTTGACCATTGCATCGACAGCCATGGCTATGAATGCACAGACTTTGACGCAGGACTGGAAGGTGACCGAGGGTCTGCCTACAGCCGGCAATGCCCGTTGGGGCATTGGTTTCGACGGAAAAGTCTACACCAACGACAAAAGCGTGCCTCAAATCATCGCTATTAATGCCGAGGGGCAAACCACTGTAGCAACGAGCGCTGCAGGTACAGCAATCACTGTCGATGGAGCTGGAAACTTCATCGTAAACGATGGTTTTCCTAACGCCGCTTCTTCAACAACGTTCAAGATTCTCCCTGCTGGAACAACGGAGATGATTGATTTGACAGTCACTCTTCCTGAAGGCGTGACAGCCGGCCGTATGGACTTCTTGGGTCGCGCTGTCGGCAATGTTATGTCGGAAACAGGCGGTGCTTTCTACATCACTCCTGCCAACTCTGGAAAAATTGCAAAAATCTTTGTTGCAAAGGGTGTTCAGGTCGCTGAAAAGTCAAAAGCTATCGCTGCTGGCATCGCTTGCGCTTCCGACGGACATGTTCAACCTGCCGACAACAATCCTGAAACCGACAACATTTTTGTGCGTCCGGCACGCGCGCAAGCTTTCTTTGACGGCTTGACAAAGGTCGGAACGGCAAACCTTACCGCTGGTGGTGACGCTGTCACTCTCGACGGAACTTTGTTCACATTCGAGCCTTGCGGAACAAACTACGTTGACGGCTTCCAGGTTGTGAACCGCACAACAAACGAGGTGGTTGCAACTCACGAAAACGAATTCTCGAAATCTGCCGCCGCTCCTAACCAGAACGCGATTTCTGTAGAGAAGGTAGACGAATACACTGCTGCAATCTACCAATACGTTCCTGGTCAGATAGCTGCAAAGTACACATTCTCTATTCCTAAGCCGCTTCCTGCTCTTGAGGCCCGCAACGCTTACGCTTACGACATCAAGGTGGAACCTGCCGCTGAAAACTACACTGTTTCTTATCGCTTGAACGCTCCTGCTGAATCTGTAAAGGTTCAGATGTTTGTCGACGGCAAAATGACAAAGGAATACGAAGGTACTACTGTAGCTACTTACGGTGACTACGAAATGACAACCCTCAAAAACCTCAACTCTGTTGAAGTTCCGGGTGCCGACGTTCCTAAAGACGCATTGGTGCAATTCAAGGTTGCCGTTACAAGCGCAACTGTTGCAGAACCTACTGTAAACACTAAGAAATACAGCTTCTACCACCCGTCAAGCGTGGACGTAGACAACAACACCGACAGCCCTAACTTCGGACGAATCCTTGTTGCCGAGGCTATGGCGGCGAAACCTACCGGCTACCACTCTTCTGGCGAAAACAACGGTCTGTATGCTTTCGACCCGACTATGAACCCTATCAAAAACGCTGAAGGCAAATATGCGTTCAAGGGCGGTCAGACTTTCCAGACTACATTCCCTAATGGAAAAACTTCTTACGACCCTCGAAAAGTGCGCATCGCTGCCGACGGCCGTATCTTCCTGAGCGGTCAGAACTCTAACGGCATCGCGCTCTGGCAGGTTGACCCAACCGACCTCAACGCTGCGTTCAAGCCGGTAATCAAGGGCACTGCAAACCCTGACACTTACGAAATCACTAACGAGGCTGGCGAATTTATCGCTGCGCCTAACGTAAGTATGGACCTCGCAGGCTCTGGCTATGGTCTCAAGCTGTTGATGCTTTCTACAAACGCAAGCGGCACTGGCTTCTCTTACTCTGGCTACCGCACTGACGAGTACCTCCTCGGCAAGGCCTCTACTTGGGACAGTGCTCCTTCAAAGGCTATCGACGCGTTGACTGGTCAATACACAATCACTCACACAAACTCTACTGCTATCTACGACAACGAGGGCGGTATATGGTATGCCAACTCTCGCTCTAAAGCTACGGAAGCAGAACCTACTTTGGTCCACATCAACGCTGAGGGCGTAGAGGACTACAAGGTCGACTCTAACGACAAGGGCGGTTTCTACGGCGGTGGCGGCATCCGCTTCAACGCCGACTTCTCTCTCCTCGCCATCGGTACTTCTGACAAGACTCTCACAGTATTCGAGGTTTCTAAGGACGACAATGGCGCTCCTGTTTTGACTGAGAAATACAAATTCGCTACGACTATCGGACGCAACCTCAACGACATCGCTTGGGACTGCGCAAACAACCTCTACATTGTCAGCAACAGCGGTGAGTTGTTGAAAACTGTCGCTCTTCCCCGCGAAAACGGTGAAGTGGTTGTTGCCGCTCCAAGCAGCTACGACATCAACATCTCAAGCGACGAGTATCCTGCTTCTGTTTACATCATCGGTTCTGATAATGTATGGAACCCTGAAGACGGCGTGAAATTGACTAAGGGTGAGAACGGTGTCTACACTGGCACTTTAACAGGTCCTTGCAACTTCGGTATCACTACAGTGCTTAACGCTGACTGGGATGTTGTCAATGCAAACCGCTACGGTTTTGAGACCGACAACGCTGCCGTTACTCTCAACCAGGCTACGCCTATCGTGAAGGCTGTCGGCGCTATCCGCGTGGCTGAGGAAGGCGAATTCGAACTCACTGTCGACCTCAAGAACATGACTGTCCTCGTTGCTGGCGAAGCTCCGGTGGTTTATCCTGAGAAGCTTTACCTCCTTGGCTCTGTAGAGCCTAACGCTTGGGATCCTGCCGACGAGACTCACGTTGCCAACCAAATATCTGAGGGCATCTATCAGATTGATAACGTCTCGATTCTCGCTGCCGATGAAAACGACTATGGCTACTTCGCATTCACTTCAACTCCTGGCACTTGGGCCGATGTCAACGCTCATCGCTACGGTCCGGCTGTAAAGGATACTGAGCTTGCCGACAAGACTATGTCTGCTATCGGCTTGAACGGCGACACTTCTTACAAGATCAAGAGCGGTGCATACAGCATCACTGTCGACCTCGGTCTCAACACTATCTATGCTGTCCGTCTGGGCGACAACGTTAACGACGCTGCCGTTGAAGCGGCTAAGGTTGTTGCTGGTATCGGCGAAATCCGCATCATCGGTGAGGCTAACGCTGTTTCTATCATCAACGCTGCCGGACAGGCTGTTGCTGTAAACAGCAAGGACGCTCAGTTCTTCGTTGCAAGCGGCATCTACGTAGTTGTTGTCGATGGCAAGGCTACTAAGGTTCTCGTGAAATAACATTTCACTTCAATAAATCTAAAAAGGCGAGTCCCGAAAGAGACTCGCCTTTCTTTTTCGCCGTCCTCGCCGGGACGGCTTGAAAAGACACTTCGTTAATTCTTTCATCCGGCGCACTGCGCCATAGCGTCGGCTCGCTTCTTGCGCGTGCAAAACCGCTCGCACTGCAGGCAGATGTCGTAGCCAAGCAGTGCTCCGAGGATGAAATCCTCCTCGGGCGACAACTGATGGAGCGGGCGCACGATAAACTGCCTTACCGCCGCAATGCATTCCGGCTTGCCGAAATACAGATTGACGTTGTTCTCGTTGGCCGACTGCTCGAAGTGGCAGATGCCTTGATCGTCGAGTCGCGCCACGGCTGCCGCCAGATAGCGACGGTTCAGCGTGCATAGCACCATGTTGCGCACGCCTTTCTTATATTCGTACACATAGTTGAGAAACACCTGAAGCTCGCTCGACAGCATCGTGTTGGCTATTTCCATCATTGTCGTTGGTCGTTTTTTATTTTGTCATTGACGTTTGTTTCTGTCTCTCGGTTATTCCACGCCCTCGTTCTTCAGCTGTGCGACCCAGGCGTCGATGCGTCCGTCGGTCTTGTCGTCTTCGTTGACTTCGTCGAGTGCCAGACCGACAAACTTGCCGCCGCTCTCTGCCGCCGAATCATCGTAGGTATAGTCGGAGGCATCGACCTGACCGACAAACGTGCAGCCGGTGGCTGCCAGACCGTCGTGGATTTCGCCCATGGCGCTGCAAAACGTGTCGCTGAACGACGAGGAGTCGCCGCAGCCGAACAATGCTACTTTCTTGCCTGTCAAGTCCTGACACTTCAGCTGGTCGAGAAAGTCGTACCAGTCGTCTTGCAGCTCGCCGGCGCCCCATGTGGAGGTGCCGAGCAGCAACGCGTCGTAGCCCACGGCATCGGCGGCTGTGGCCGACCCTACATTGTGCACGTCGGCGGAGGCTACGCCGAGTTTCTTCGCTATTCGCTCTGCAACAGCCTCGGTAACGCCTGTTGTTGAGCCATAAAAAATACCAATTTTCATCTTCGTGTAGTTTAATTGTTCATTGTTGTTTTTCTGGTCGTAAAATTACGTCGGCGCATTGCCTTCTGCAATACCTAAATCAGCGTAATTTGACCGTTGCGGCATACCTATCATTTTGTGAAAATTTGATAACAAGGCAGTCTGTCAACGCTTTACAGCCAACAATCGACCCTGTCGGAGAGCGTGGCGGCAAGGCGCAGACCGGATAGCGTCCGGGCGGCGTTGTCGCGGAATTGCATGGCAAGACTCTCGCGGGCGGCATAGCAGCTGGCAAGCACCGACTGTGCGACGTAGCGCTCTGCATAGCGGCGCAGGCTCTGGGCGGTGCCGACGCCGTCAACGGTCAGCGACAGCGTGTAGGTGGTGTCGCTGTCGGAGGGAATTGAAAACGATTGGCTGTCTACGATGCTCGCGAGTTCGCCGGCAAGACATAGCCAGGCGTTGAGGCAATAAACGCCGAGCAATCGGCGGTTGTCGGACGAGATTACTGCCGGACGGCTGTCGCGGCCGCTCATCAAGGCGAGGCACGCACTCTCGGCATAAACTGTTTTAAGCACTTGCTCAATGTCGATTGAAATTGTGATTTTTCGTGTGTTGTTCATTGTCTTTTTTTAATTGTAAAGGTTATCAAGATTAGTGTTGTTGCAGCCGCAAGCAATGCGGCAAGCGAAAGTCGGTAGCGCGTAGGCAGCCGGCGCGTCGATGTGGTCTGCTCTGTAGTCCCGATGCTCACGCCCGTAGCTGCCACCGTCACTGTGTCGGTGCGCTCCTCGGCTGCAAGCCGGCGGTGCCGGCTTATGCTTCTCACGGCTTGACGGCCTGTCGAGTCGGGGGCAAAGAAGTTTATCTCAACGGTTTCCGATGCCTCTTTCGCCGATGCCGAGATGCGGCGTGTGGCGGCGATGCTGTCGGCCGTTTCCGTGTGTGTCTGCAATCCCGCAGTGCTCTCCACTGCCCTATGGCTGTGGCACGAGGATAGGCTAAACAGTGTGGATACGATGATTGCTGTGGTTGTGTATTTCATGGTAGATGATTTTTGAAGCTTGTTTTTTCGACAGGAAGTAGCGTGACGCTTTTTGCTCGGCAAGCACTGTCGCCACGGCTTCGGCAATCGTGCATTTGCGCCTGTGCATGACGCGCCTGACGTGGAGGCTTATCTCCTCCCACATCTGACGCTTCAGTTTACTCCGGCGGGAGCATGGCTTGCCGTCGCGCACCATCTGATACATCATTCGCAACGCGTAGTCGTAACTCACGTCGTAGCGTGGTGTGCCGCCGCGGAGCGCACGGTCTATCACGTTGTAACGGCTGTCGTAGCGGTTGGTTTCGATGGCTTTCTTAAGGCTGCGTTGCCAGTTTGCCATCAGTTCTTGGTTTCTCATGATTTTGTGCTCAAACATAATTCTCGGTTTTGATTTGTGTGTTTTTCTTGGAAATCTGATGCGAAGATAATACACAAAATGGTGATTTGCAAATATTTCATTGGCTTTTTACCAATAAATTTTCTAAATCTCTTATACTCAGTCGCACAGCAGACACGGCGTGACACAAAAAAACGGGAGGCATACCGCCTCCCGCCACGTTTATTGTATTATTTTTTCTTTTTAAGCTTGTTCAAGCCGCTTTTTAATCCTGACTTAACCTTTTTTGTGGCTTTGTCCACAGGATTGTCCGATGTCGACGACGAACTGCCGCCTCCGTTTTTGGCTTCATACTCTTCCCAGTATTTACTCTGTTCAGCCTCGGTTCCACAAACGATTTTCCGTCCGTTTGCTTTACCTTTCTCGTAAGAAATCTGCACCACAGTCTGTCCCTTGTCGTTCTTCTTCATTATCACACTGTGAGTAAAAGACGAATTATCATAGCAGTCAAACGTTTCCGTATTTCCCGATTTCTTATAGTTTTTCACTGTCAGCTCATCATCTCCACAAGAGTCAGGAATGTATTTTTTAGCCTCACGGTCAAGGATAAACCAACTGGTTTCAGGCTGATCCTCATGTCCCTCTTCATAAAGGAAATAATACTTTTGTTGAGCGGCATACGCTCCAACTGCCGACAACAACAAAGCGGCAGCACTCATTAGAATTTTCTTCATAGTTCTTTTTTTATTAAGTTATTTCATCACTTTCATCACCTTATAGCCCACCTTCACTACGTAGACCCCCGAAGGCAGGACAACCATCTGCTTCTCCGCTCCGTCGCGGCTTGCATAAACCTCTCTTCCGCCGACATCGTAGACCGCCACATCGGCGCCTTCCGGATTTTCAACCACCACGCCGTCGGCTGTGGCATAAGCGCGCGCCGCAGAGGCCTTCAATGCGCACACTGCGCCTTCCTGCTTCACCTCAACGAGGTCGCTGTAGTTAGAATCATCGAGTTCCGACCCTGACGACAACCGCTTCAGCGAGGCCACCTGATACCAATACACGTCGCCTGCCACCTTGTCGCCTGTCACGACGTCGTGACTCGACACGTCGCCTGTTTCCACAAAGTCGTAGACAAGCATAGCCTCGTCGCCAGCCTTCATAGGCTGGCTGATTGTCATATTGTCAAAATATGCGTTACTGTCGCCACCAACCATATCCAGCTCCACATAGCAGCCCTGGATTCCGCCGTCGAGCTCAAGCGTATAGTCTGCCCACTCCTTGGTCAGCTCCACCTTGCCCACCTTGCCGAGTGCGTATGAGGGTCCTGCCATCAGATATTCAGTGGCGAAGAC
>OGXG01000130.1_pt1 | contig 41099 bp, 40 predicted proteins | sample 1576251 | NCBI WGS metagenome assembly OGXG01 (sample SAMEA3541533, study PRJEB24748) | human gut metagenome | biome: human gut; feature: human-associated habitat; material: faeces | place: China | collected 2012
TTACTGTCTTTGGTTGTGGTGGCGACAGAGATAAGACAAAGCGACCTATTATGGGAGATATTGCTGCCAGATTGGGAGATTATTCTATTATTACTTCTGATAATCCAAGGTCTGAAGAACCTATTGATATTATCAATCAGGTTGAAGAAGGTGTACGCCCAGTAACTGATGATTACGAAAAGATTGTTGACAGAAAAGAAGCTATTTTCAGAGCTGTTGCTATTGCAAAGGCTGGAGATAGTGTTGTAATTGCCGGTAAGGGACACGAGGACTACGAAATTTTCAAGGATAAGACTATTCACTTTGACGATGTAGAAGTTGCCAAGGAAGCTTTGGAGGAATTATAAAATGAAACTTACTTTAGAAGAAATTGCTAAGGCTGTTGAGGGTAGACTTATATGAGATAATGCTGTTGTTACAGCTGTTTCTACTGACACAAGAACTATTTCTGAGGGAGCATTATTTATTCCACTAAAGGGAGCATCTTTTGATGGTCACAAGTTTATAGATGTAGCTGTTGAAAATGGAGCAGTAGCTGTTATTTCTCAGGAAGAAGTTAATACTACTGTTCCTGTAATTATGGTTGAAGATACTCACAAGGCTTTAGGTGGTTTAGCCAGATATTATCGTTCTATTCATAAAATTCCTGTTGTCGGCATTACAGGAAGTACAGGCAAAACAACAACAAAGGATATTGTGGCATCTGTTCTTGCACAGAAATACAATGTTTTGAAAACAGAGGGCAATTTTAACAATGATATTGGTGTACCTCTTACACTTTTCAGATTAGAAGATGACACAGAATGTGCTGTTATTGAAATGGGTATGAACCATTTTGGCGAAATTCATCGCCTTGTTACAGCAACAAAGCCAACAATTGCGATGATAACAAATATCGGTGTATCGCATATTGAAAATCTCGGTTCAAGGCAGGGCATACTCAAATCAAAGCTTGAAATTCTAGACGGACTTAAAGCAGGTTCACCTTTTATTATAAATTGTGATAACGATATGCTTAAAACGATACTTGATAATGATGAAATTATGCAAAAGTATAATGTAATCACATTCGGTATTGAAAGTGACGCTCAATTTAAGGCGGTTGATATTAAGGAAGAAAACGGTTTAACTTCTTTTGATGTTAAATACTCAACTTCGAAAATCATTGATGAAACCGATGGGCCGACAGTTCAGTTTTCTTTGTGGTCACAGCATATATCAATTCCTACAATAGGTATTCATAATGTTTATAATGCACTTGCGGCTTTCACAGTCGGCATAACTCTCGGTATTGATCCCGAAAAGGCGGCCGGAGCTCTTGCAAACTATGTTCCTGCAGGAATGAGGCAGAAAAGCGTAAATGTCGGCGGTATAATTTCTATTGAAGATTGCTATAACGCAAGCCCCGATTCAATGAACGCGGCAATTAAAACACTTGCTAATGTAAATGCAAATAAAAGAATTGCTGTTTTGGGTGATATGCTTGAACTCGGCGATTTTTCAAAAAAAGCACACTCAGATGTCGGCAAAATGGTTGCCGATAATAATATAGATTACCTTTTGGCTTACGGTAATGACGCAAAGTACATCGTTGACGGTGCTAAGCAAAACGGTATGAAAAATGCCTTTTATTTTGATAATAAAGATGAACTTTCAAACAAACTTTTTGAGCTTGCACACAAGGGTGACGCAGTTATATTTAAAGCGTCAAGAGGTATGAAGCTTGAGGATGTAATAAATAATGTGTACAACAGGTGGGAAAAATAAATGAACAGTACAATTGCTTTAATAATCAGTGTAATAATAGCTTTCGGTGTAACCGCAGGCCTTGGATTTGTAATAATTCCGTGGCTTCGTAAATTAAAATTTGGGCAAACAATTCTTGATATAGGCCCAAGCTGGCATAAATCAAAGCAGGGTACACCTAATATGGGCGGAATTATGTTTATTATCGGCATAGTTCTTTCATTTGGAATTACTGCTTTAATCTATTATCTTTCAGGCGGAGAACTTGAAAGCGACTATTCTTCAATTATGAATGGTCGTGAATTGGTTCTTCTTTTCGGTGGGCTTCTCTTAGCTCTCGGCTGCGGCCTTGTAGGCTTTATTGATGATTTCACTAAAATTAAGCTTAAAAGAAATGAGGGCCTTTCACCAAAGCAAAAAACACTCGGTCAACTTATTGTTACTTTAGGATATATCACTACTCTTTGGGTATCACATAATACAAGCTGGTATATTCCTTTTATCGGTACAGTAAATTTTGAAAAAAATATATTTACGGCAATTGTATTTTGGATTTTATCTCTGTTTATTATATATGGCTGTGTCAATTCGGTTAATCTTACAGACGGCATTGACGGACTTTGCTCAAGTGTAACAACTACTGTTGCAATTGCGTTTATTGTTATAAGCTATATTCAAGGTTTTGCAGGCCTTAATATTTTTGCAGGCGCACTTTTGGGCGGAGTTCTCGGTTTCCTTTGCTGGAATTGGAATCCTGCTAAAACCTTTATGGGTGATACAGGTTCGCTGTTCCTCGGCGGAATGGTTGTAGCTCTCGGTTATCTTTGCAAATGTCCGATTATTCTTCTTCCAATCGGTATTGTTTATGTTTGTGAAACTATGAGTGATATTATCCAAATAGGATATTTTAAAATCACACACGGTAAGCGCATATTCAAAATGGCACCTATTCATCACCATTTTGAAATGTGCGGTTGGAAAGAAAAGAAAATCTGCGTTGTATTCTCAACAGTAAATGCAATCGGCTGTGCAATCGGCGTGCTTCTTCTTTACTTCGGCAATTTTGCAAAATGATTTTATTTTAAATTTTAATTGAAAGGAGTGTTCTTGTGCCAAAAAATGATAACGAGCAATTAGTTGTTAAGCCAAGCAAATGGAAAAATTTTAAAGACACCTATTTTCTTGTCGGCAGTATTGATATTCCGTTTTTGGGATTAACAATAGCACTTTTAACAATCGGTTTAATAATGCTCTTTTCAGCGTCATATCCGTATGCGTATTATTATAAGGACAGTTCATATTACTATTTTATTCGCCAGCTTATTTTTGCAGTTGGCGGCCTTGTGGGAATGTTTTTCTTTTCAAAACTTAACTATAAGGTACTGAAAGCTTTATATAAAGTCATATTTTTTGTAACAATAGGTCTTTTGATAGTTGTATTATTCTATCATACTGATTTTGGTGATTTTAAACGCTGGATACCAATCGGCTCGTTTACTTTTCAACCGTCTGACCTTGCTAAATTTACTATTATATTAAGTCTTTCGGTTTATATAAATGACCATTACAGAAAAATGAATTCGCTTAAATACGGTATTGCAATTCCGATTGGAATTATATTGATTTTCTGCGGCCTTATTTATCTTGAACATCATTTGTCTTGTACAATTCTTATGTTTTTAATCGGTGCTACTTTAATGTTTGCCGGTGGTACAAATTGGAAATTATTTGCATTTGGACTTGCAATAATCGCACTTGTCGGCTTTCTTGTTGTAAGCTTTCCTAATCTTATTGAAAACTATGCAGGCGAGCGTATTGAAGCTTGGCTTGATAAGGATTTTGAACCTACGGGTGCAAGGTGGCAAACAAATAATTCGCTTTACGCAATCGGCTCAGGCGGATTTTTCGGAACAGGCTTGGGCAATTCAAAGCAAAAATATCTTTATGTTTCAGAACCGCAAAATGACTTCATTTTTTCAATTGTGTGTGAAGAACTCGGATTTTTCGGAGCAGCTGTAATAATACTTCTTTTCGCGGCACTCGTAGTCAGAGGTTTGATAATAGCCTCAAGGTGTAAGGATAAGTTCGGCTCACTTCTTGTAATCGGTGTTGTAGCACAAATCGGTTTGCAGGTTGTGTTTAATATACTTGTAATTACAGACACACTTCCTAACACAGGTATTGCACTTCCGTTTTTCTCATACGGTGGTACAGCTATATTTATGCTGCTGCTTGAAATCGGAGTTGTGCTGTCGGTATCGCGAAAAACAAATCAACAAAAGGTATAGGTAAATCAAATGAAAATATTATTTGCAACAGGCGGCACAGCCGGCCATATCAACCCGGCACTTGCTGTTGCCTCATATATCAGAGAAAAATATCCTGAAAGCGAAATTATGTTTGTCGGCACGGCAGACCATATGGAATCACGCCTTGTGCCAAACGCAGGTTTCGATTTTAAAACTATTAAAATTTCAGGTTTTCGCCGTTCATTTGCACCAAAGGCAATTTTGCATAATATTAAAACTGTTTGCCAGCTTATAACATCAAACGGCGAAAGCAAAAGAATTATCAAGCAGTTTAAGCCTGATGTCGTTGTAGGATTTGGCGGATATGTTTCAGGACCGGTGCTTCAAACAGCGGTTGATATGCACATTCCTACTTGTATTCACGAGCAAAATGCTTATCCAGGTATTACAAATAAAACTCTTGCCAAAGAGGTTGATAAAGTAATGCTTACGGTTGAAGATGCAAAAAAGCATCTTGAAGCAAAAAACGAAGTAATCGTTACAGGTCTTCCTGTTCGTGGCGAACTTCTTAATGCACGAAAAGATTTATCACGAAAAAAGCTCGGTATTCCTAATAATAAATATCTTGTTCTTTCATTCGGCGGTTCACTCGGCGCAAAGCCTCTCAATGATGCCATGTATGATATTCTTCTTGAAAGTGCCGAAAATGATACTTATTATCATATTCATTCAGTCGGTACTAATGGCAGTGAATTTCTTGATAAATTTAAAGAACAGGGTTTTACCGAGGGTGAAAAAGGTTTAGTTAAAGGCAATGTTGAAGTTAGGCAGTATATTGATGATATGGATACCTGTATGTCTGCCTGTGACCTTGTAATCGGCAGAGCAGGCGCATCAAGCCTTTCTGAAATCGAGGCTATGGGTAAGGCTTCAATCCTAATTCCGTCACCGTATGTGGCAGAAAATCATCAATTTCATAACGCTATGGCACTTGTTAACAGAGGAGCCGGCTCAATTATTGAAGAAAAAGATTTAACTTCGCAGTCACTTAAAGAAGCAATTGATTCAATGCTTTCAAACCCTGCCAAGCTTATTCAAATTGAAGAAAATGCCAAAAATATGGCTATTACCGACGCAAGAGAAAGAATTGCAGATATTATTATTTCACTTGCCAAATAGGTAAATAACAAAATAATCACTTTTGCATAGTATAGCGTGCAGAGGTGATTAAATGGAATATTTTAAAATTAACGGCGGCAAAAAGTTATTTGGAGAAATATCGGTTCACGGAGCTAAAAATTCTGCTTTACCAATTCTTGCATCAACACTTCTAATTAAAGGTGAAAGTGTTATACATAATTGCCCCGATTTAAGCGATGTAAAAGTTACACTTGATATTCTTGCATCCATTGGTTGTAAAGTTAATAAAGAAAATGATACTGTAATAATTGATGCAACAAATGTTACAGGCAGCGAAATCAGTGAAAATACAATGCGTACAATGCGTTCATCTATAATATTTTTGAGTGCATTATTATCGAGGCAAAAATGCGCTTCGATTTATTATCCCGGTGGTTGCGAAATAGGAACAAGACCTATTGACCTGCATTTAAAAGCACTTAATGATTTAGGAGCGAATGTCAGCGTTAACGGTTCATCCATCAGTGCTTGTGCCGATTTTATAATCGGTACTAAAATTATACTTCCTTTTCCAAGTGTTGGTGCAACAGAAAATATTATTATTGCATCAGCCATATCAAAAGGTAAAACGGTGATAGTCAACCCTGCAAGAGAACCTGAAATAAGCGACCTTGCTGATTTTTTAAATCATTGCGGTGCTAAAATTTACGGTGCAGGAGAATCAACAATAGTTATTGACGGTGTAAGTAAGCTTCATCCTTGTGAACATACAATTATTCCAGATAGAATACTTGCATCAACTTATATGTCACTCGGTGCGGTATGTTCGGATGAATTAACTGTTAAAAATATCAGACAAAGTCATTTATCTCCGATTTTTCCTGTTTTTACAGAAATGGGATGTAAATTATATTTAAGCGATAATTCGCTTACTCTTGCTGCACCTAAAAGGTTAAAACGGGTAAGAAGTATTAAAACAATGCCATATCCCGGATTTCCTACTGATTCGCAATCTCCCATTGCAGTAGCACTTGCACTCGCCAAGGGAACATCTATATTGCAGGAAACTATATTTGAAAATCGGTTCAGATATGTCAGCGAATTAAACAGATTCGGTACAGATATTGAAATTAAAGACAATATTGCTGTTATTAACGGTGTTGATAAACTTCATCCTGCAAATGTTCACGCCACAGATTTGCGTGGCGGCGCGGCACTTGTGGTAGCGGCACTTTGTGCAGACGGTGAAAGTAATATATATTGTATAGAACATATTGACAGAGGTTATGAAAATCTTGAAAAAGCACTTTCATCAATAGGTGCGAATATTAAGAGGAGTAAAAATGAAGGAACAACAGAAAAAGAAACAGGCGAAACGAAAAGCATCCAAAAAAAGCAAACCGAATTCTAAAATAGACAGCGAATTTTTAGACCTTGGTATTGAGCCGCCAAAAATTTATCGTGAGTCACAAAAGCGTATTACGCAGGCGCAGGAAAAGAAATCACGCCAAAGCAGTGATTTATATTCAATGACTCGCTTGGAACGCAGGCAGAGAGAAAGCAATAAACGAAAAAAGAAAAACAAAGCACGAAAAGTGATGAGCTGGATAGGTGCTGTACTTATAATTATTGCAATAGGCACAGTTTTATGCTTAACGGTATTTTTCCAAATAAATACAATATCCGCTTCGGGTAGCAAAATATATTCATCAGATAAAATATTATCACAGTGTATTATTCAAAAGGGTAAAAACCTTTTTACCGTAAATACGGATGAAGCCGCTTTGAGAATTGAAGAAAATCTGCCTTATGTTTATAAAGCAGAAATTAAGCGCAAACTTCCTGATACTATTGAAATTAAAGTGACAGACGCAAAGGTAGCATATTCGCTTTTGTGTGAAGATAATACTTACATTCTTCTTGATAATAATTTTAAAGTCCTAGAAAAAGGCGCACAAATGGCAACGGGAATTATTATCAATAAAACAGATGTAAAATCTGCGAAGCCCGGCCGTAAAATTCAATTTAAAAACAGCGATGTAGGCACTTGCCTTGAACGAATGGCAAATTGTATTAAAGAAAACAATTTTACGGAAATCACATCAATTTACAGTAAAAATATAAGCGATAATTATGTTGTTTACGATAATAGAATTACTTTTAAACTCGGTAACAGTAAAGATTTAGATACAAAGATAATGAAAGGCTTGGCGGCTTGCGATAAGCTTAACAGTTCCAGTCCTAACGCAACAGGTACAATGACTGTTTCAACTGACAAGTCAATTTACTTTACAGAAGAATAGCCGTGAAGTAAATCACTTTACAGAAAATGTGACAATTATCGGAATTTGTGCATACCTTACAAATAAAATAAAAATCGATTGCAAAACATTGTCAAAAAGTTTGAGAATAATTCAAAAAAAGTATTGCAATTTGGTTACAATCTTGTTACAATATCATATGTAACGAAAACCTGTATAGGGGTATATAGACTGAATAATAAAATTAAGGAGAATCATGCAATGGGACGTTATGAAATTGATACAGATGACTCAAAAGTAGTACAAATTAAAGTAGTAGGTGTCGGCGGCGGCGGTGGAAACGCTGTTAACCGTATGGTACACTGTAATATTCAGGATGTTGAATTTGTAGCCGTTAACTCTGATAAGCCGGCACTTGCAAAGTCAACAGCAACACATAAAATCCTTATTGGTGAAAAGGCTACAAAGGGTATGGGCGCAGGTGCAAGACCTGAAGTTGGTACTCGCGCAGCTGAAGAGAGCAGGGAAGCTCTTACCGATATTCTCACAGGTGCTGAAATGGTATTCATCACTGCCGGTATGGGCGGCGGAACAGGTACAGGTGCAGCCCCTGTTGTAGCTAAAATTGCTAAAGACCTCGGTATTCTTACTGTCGCAGTTGTTACAACTCCTTTCGCTTTTGAAGGTAACAGAAGAATGAAGCAGGCACAGGAAGGTATCAAGGAGCTTGCACAGTATGTAGACTCAATTATGGTAATTCCTAATGAAAACTTAAAGTATGTAACAGAAGAAAAAATTACTCTTCTTAACGCATTTGAAATTGCTAATGATGTTCTTCGCCAGGGTGTTCAGTCAGTATCTGACCTTGTTAACGCAACAGGCCTTGTAAACTGTGACTTTGCCGATGTAACTGAAATTATGAAGGATTCCGGCTATGCACATATGGGTGTCGGTCGTGCTAAAGGTAAGGATAAGGCTGAACTTGCAGCTCAGCAGGCTATTTCTTCTCCTCTTCTTAACACTTCGATTGACGGCGCTCGCGGTATCCTTATCAATATTACTGCTTCAACTGATATTGGTCTTGAAGAAATTGATGCAGCATCATCAATCGTAAGTGCTGCTGTTCATCCTGATTGTGAAATCATTTGGGGTGCTAATTTTGATGAAGAACTTGAAGATGAAATGATTATTACTGTTATTGCTACACGCTTCGGCGATGAAGGCCCGGGCGCACCGATTAAGTCAACAACAGCTAATAAGGAAGTAGCTCCTCCTCAACCGGTTGCTCCTGCATTTACAGCTCCTGCTCCGGCAGCAGCATCATCAACTTCTCCTGTTTCTACATTTAATGATAATGACGATGATGCTTTCACCGACATTGTCAACTTCTTTAAAAAGTAATAAACTTTAAATGAAAAGTGCGTCTTTTTAGGACGCACTTTTTTGTTTGTTATAATATTAACAATATGTATATTATAATCGACTCGTGTTTATTAAGTGGAAAACTTTTCCTGTCAAGTAATTTGCTTTACATTTTTAACATTTTCCACAATGTTTTTAACATTTTTTGTTGCTGTACGCTCGACTTTTCCACATTCTTAACATCGTTTTCCACAGCGTTTTTAACAATTTGTATTTGTAAAGTTTATTGCCATTACATTTAAAAAAGCGGCTAAATATACAAATTATGTATATTTAGCCGCTTCTGCGTTATTTACCATTCACTTTTTGTGTATGATCTGATAATGTTAGTTATTAAATTATCTCTTAAAAATCCTTTGCCTTTACCACCGTTGTATTGGTCTTGAATTTTTCCGGCTCTGATAGTTATTGCATCTGTTTTATCGGTGATTTTATCAATCGGCGGTATTTTGCCGAAATCGTAATTATCATCAACTATGTCAATAACATTATCTGCAAGGTTTGTAAATTCTTCCTTTTCAGCGGATGTCATTGCAAATATAACCAATTTGTTATTGTTAGGGAAGCGTAATCGCTTTTTGTTTTTCACATTAAGTGAATATAAGTACATTCTTGCTTTTTTTACGAGGTTACCCTCAGGATGATGCAAGTGGGTGAATTCATAGCCGAATGCTGTTTCATCATCTGTATGAGCTGTTTGCCCAAGTCCGTACATATCCCATTTGCTGTATGGCGCTGTCATTGATTTAAAATTGATGTTATAATCTTTTCTGTCAATTTTAAATGTTCCAACAATGTCTTCTTCACTAACTGCACCTGCGAGTATGTAAATTTGGTTATATTTACCGTCAAGATTTATGCTTTGACCCCTGCAAGCTACTGCGTCATATTTAGGCTTCTTGTTCTTTCTGTTACCGTGCGGAATGTAAAATTCAATTCCGTTGACTTTTATGTTTCTGTCAATCAAATCAATAGGAAGTGAATATCCGCCGCCTTGTAATATGATATGCTTCATATTATCATAATTTGTGAAAGCCTTAACATTGTAATTAAGCCTCATTGGCGAATATGTATTATTGTTTTCACATTCTTCTGATTTTGCAAATTTGATTTTTAAAGTTATTGTTTCAAATGGCTTTAAAGTAACACGAATAACTTTACCGTTAACTTCTGCGTGATTTCTAATAAATTCTTCGCTTGTATTAACTTCGTCAACCTTTTCAAATTCACGGTAAACACTCAGTGCCGCATTTTTTTGCTCAATTGCGGTTGCATTGTTAAGCCTTACTATTAAAGCGTTTTCATCATCTTCGCTTATTTTTACAGCTCTTATAACAATGTTATCGTGTGTTATTTTTAATAAGCTTGCAAGCTGTGAGAATTCGCCCTTGCTTTCACTTTTCTTCACTTCGCAAGTGATAAGCTTTCTTGCAAAGTTCATTGATTCTTTGTTAGTTCCGTTTTCAATATCACCCTTATGGCCATAAATACCAAAGCTGAAGCAGTTTCTTCCAAGGTCTTGCAAATCCTGCCTCGTTTCTTTCGTAAATGCACCTAAAGGTGAGTGAATACAAGTGAGGCGCAATGTGTTGTTGTCAGGCTTATCCCAACCGTGCTTGCAATCTGTAAGTATACTTACACCGAATTCGCCGCTCGTATCGGTAATGTCCGCCCATTTTTGAGCAGGTACTTCATAAAGTTTTTCGTTGTTGTTTTCTCTTTCTGTATATCCTACTCCGGAATCATACTTCGCAGTGTAATTTGATGCAGAAAGCGGAAATACAGCTTTTAAAAGCGTTCTTCTTGTTCTCCATTCAATTTCGTTGTCTACTCTGATAACTTTGCTGCCAGGGTAGAGTGAAACTGTTTGAATTATTGTTGAATATTCGGCTTCTCTTGTAATTTTAATTGCAATTCTTGCAGGCCCGTTTTCAACTGTTTCAAATGTAGGCGTGTTTGCATAGCAGTAAGGTTGTTTGTCAATATCTTCTTTCCTCAGTTCCCAAGACGGGTATGCAAGCGAACCTGTATCGTGAAGTAATGCAAGCTTAATCGGTGCTTTTATAAGCTGCTTGTTAAGCTCTTTATCAAACAGATATGCAAGGTCACCGTTTTTGTTGAAAATAACTTTATATTTACTGTTTTCAAGCCTGTGTTCGCTGACTTCAAGGTCATTTTTTATTTTGCATTCTTCGTCACTCGGTACTACCGCATAAATGTGTACTGCATATGACGGTACATCTGCAAAAAATATAATTTCAAAATTCTTGCCTGTTTTTTTGATGATTTGGCTTGGCACTTCCTGCTTCTGCTTATCAATTACCTTAACAAAAGGAGTGTTTACATTTAATTTGATTTTTGCTTCAACACTCTCTTTTCTTCTGTATTGTGTAGGGTTTGATACAGAAATTGCAACTGCATTTTCAGGTATCCAAGAAGTATCCATATTTCTTGAAAGAGCCTGAATGGAAGATGTTAATTCACCTTTAAATTGAGCTATTGATGAATAATAGTCATCCCACGCGTCATTGTACACTTCCATCAAGGATGTGCCGGTAATATCATCGTGAAATTGATGTTTAATCGAGCGTTTCCAGGCTTTGTTAAGATTTTCTTTAGGATATTCGTAACAGCCGCAAAGTTTGGCGAATGAGCAGACAAATTCTGCACTGTGCGCTATTTGCTCACTTTGATAATCTAATCTTTTGCTTTGCGTTCTTGAAGTGTAACATCCGGCACCGTGATTTGTCATAAGTAAATCACCCTTATACCTTGGGATGAATACGCCGTTTGAACCGTTATTGTATTTTTTAAGCTGTGTAAATACCTTATCGCTTCGCGCACTTTTTACTTTGAATAGCTTGTTTTCTTCTTTAGCATTTGCCTTTACGCTTTCGCAAACACTTTTAACACTTTCTTCAGTCGGTGAGCCGCCCCAGTCTCCTGTTCCGTAAAGGTGATTTACCCAAGGAAGCTTCATATTGGTTTCTATATAAGCTTTGCTTATTCCGTCAATAACGCTTAAATCGGCACGCACATCACCGCTGAGTTTATATCTGTAACTTTTAGCGTTTAATGATGCACCGATTTCGTTTCCGTCAGCACCTACCCACATACCGATGTCAAACGGTATGCCATATGCACTGCCCCAAGAAAGTTTTTGTGTACTGAAACCTAAAAGGCCCGCGTCATTTATGATTTGCGGTAATTGCGCACCAAAACCGAAACAATCAGGTAAAAATATATCCTTGCTTTTTATACCGAATTTTTCATAAAAATAGTTATTACCGAGAAGTATGTTTCTGGTAATAGCTTCAGGTGAAGGAATGTTAACATCACCATTTTCATATTCGGAGCCGGCAGGATTCCACTTATTTATTCTTACATATCTTTTGATTTCTTTAAATGCTTTTGGATAATATTCTTCAATAAGTTCATATCTGTAAGCACCCTCAAAATTAAACAGATAGTTAGGATATTTTTCAATAAGGTCAAAGTTTTTGCTTAATGTGTCCGGAATGAATTTTTCAACCGTGTCTGCAAGAGTCCATCTCCAAACTGTATCAAGATGAGATGTTGCAACCATATAAGCTGTTTTCGTCTGCATAATTATACCTGCTTACTTTTCAATAATTTCATATGTAAATTCGTACTTTTCCTGAAGAGCCTTAACTTTATCTTCATTGTCTTCAATAAATGTTTCGCTGTAAACGCTTTTTCCGTCTACCGAATAATCTTTAACAATTTGGTTGAGTGCTTCCCACGCTTCAGCTTCCTGTGCGTAACCGTCCTCAAATCTGATTAGGAATTCTCTGTGTTTAGGTAAAATAACTTTCATTGTCTATAACTCCTTAATTATAATATGCTATTATATTATATTATTTTTAGGAAAATATTTCAAGCTTTATTTAAATCTTTAATAACAAGTTTAGCTTTTTCGTAAAGTAAGTTGTCGGCATTTTTTATCGCGTCTTCTTTGCTTATGTTTTTTTCGACTAAACTGTACATTTTATCTCCGAGTTTTACATTTTCAATATCTCCGCTCATGACAATACATTTTTTGTCGTATTTCTTGCAAAGTTCGCTTATTTTGAATACCAATTTTCCCATTAAAGTTTGCTTGTCCGTTTTTCCCTCGCCGGTAATTACAATATCACTTGCTTTGATTTTTTCTTCCAAATCCGCCGCTTCACTCAATATATCAAATCCGCTTTTGATTTTTCCGCCGTATACAGAATAAAGAGCACCGCATATGCCGCCGGCACTTCCGCCGCCCTTTACATCTCTGATGTCACGCGGTAAAAAAGCGTTAATCATTTTCAGCCCGTCATCAAGCTCTTTTACCTGCTTATCATTAGCTCCTTTTTGCTTTGCAAATACATACGCCGCACCGTTTTTGCCAAAAAATACATTTTCTACATCACAGGCGAATGTAAAGTTAATATCCTTTACAATATTTGTGAATCCCACACCGTAAATATTATTTAAATCCTTGCCGGCAGGAAAGTCGATTTCATCACCGTCTATATCGCGGAATACTGCACCGAGTGCGGCCAGCGCACCGGCACCTGCGTCGCAGCATCCGCTTCCGCCTAATCCGAGTATAATATTCTTAAAACCCTTTGATACAGCGAACTTTATCAGCTCTCCCGTACCATATGATGTGGCGTTCATTACATCTTTTTTCTTTTGCAGGCCGCTTGCTGTGGCTGTTTCAATAATTGCGGTGTCACCGTAAGTGTATATATGCCCTTTAACCTTTTTTAAATATATGTCACTGCAATATGTGTAAAGTATATTGCCATTACAAAAATTACATAAGCATTCGCCAAATCCTTCACCGCCGTCGGCAAACGGCAGGCAAGTTATGTTGTGCTTTTGAATGCTGTCAATTCCTGCTTTTATATTTTCACACACTTCTTTTGATGATAAGCTTCCTTTAAAGCTGTCAGGAACGATTAAAATGTTCATTCAGTATACCCCTCAATGCTTTTTCAAATTTTTCGTCTTGCTCTTTTGTTCTTTTTGCCGGGCCTTTTAAATGCTTGCCTGCTCTTCTTGCTTTCTTTGCAATGTGGCGTGATGTTAAAAGCGTGTCAATGTTGTAATCGTTTATAATCAAACCGTTTTGGTTAATTATTATTGCACCTTTTGCAAGTGCCATTGCCGATAATCCGTAGTCTTGTGTTATCACAATATCTCCGGCTGTGCATTTGTTTACCAGTGCAAAGTCGGCACTGTCATTTCCTTTTCCTACTGTAATTATCGTTACGCTTTCAATATTAAATTGATGGCTTGTATCGCAAAAAATAATGCTTTCAATGCCAAATTCGTTTCCTATTTCTATTGCCGATTTTGTAACCGGGCAACCGTCTGCATCAATTAAAATTTTCATATTTTAATAATACCATAATTGTATTAACTTATCAAATATGATATTATTTAAGTGGTGATATATATGAAACTTATTATTATTCGTCACGGTGATCCTGATTATGAGCATGACTCATTAACTCAAAAGGGTCTACGCGAAGCGCAGTTGCTGAGTGACCGTATTTCACAACTTGATGTTAAGGCTTTCTATTGCTCGCCGCTCGGCAGAGCGCAGGATACAGCGTCTTACACTCTTAATAAAATGAACCGCACTGCAGAAACTTTGCCGTGGCTTTGCGAATTTGAGGGTAAAATCGTATCAGGCTTAAAGCTTATTTCCTGCTGGGACAGATTACCGAGCGTTTGGACTAAATATCCGGAACATTATAATTATGATAATTGGTATAAGTCTAAAATTATGCGTTACGGTACAGTTGAACGCAAATATAAAAATGTGTGCGAAGGTATTGACGAATTGTTAAAAAAGCACGGTTATGAGCATAACGGCAGGGTATATAAGGTTAATAATTCCAATCACGATACCATTGTTCTTTTTTGCCATTTTGGTGTTGAATGTGTGCTGCTGTCACATATTTTTTCTTGCTCTCCTATGGTGCTTTGGCACAATTTTGTTGCACTTCCGACTTCTGTTACCACTTTGATTACCGAGGAAAGAGAAAAGGGTATTGCATCTTTTCGCTGTCAGCAGTTTGGTGATATAAGCCATCTTTATAAGGGCGGGGAGGGACCTGCGTTTGCGGCACGCTTTTGTGAATGTTTTGATGATGATACAAGGCACTGATTTATTATAAATGAATTTTTATACCTATTTTGTAAAATATAATATTGTAAAATAAAAAAAATTATTGTATTATATATTTTGTAAGAGTTCCACAAAAATATCTAATAAAGGATGAATATTATATGGAAAATAACGAAGCAATTAAACCATTTGGCTTTAAAGATAAAATAGGCTATATGTTTGGTGATTTCGGTAATGATTTAACATTTCTGCTTTCTTCAAGCTTTCTTTTAAAATTTTATACCGATGTAATGGATGTTGATGCATATGTAGTCGGTATAATTATGATGATTGCCCGTTTTGTAGATGCTTTTACAGATGTGGCAATGGGCAGAATTTGCGATAAAAGCAAAATGACTCCTGCCGGTAAATTTAAACCTTGGATAAGAAGAATGTGCGGCCCTGTTGCAATCGTTTCTTTTTTGATGTACCAAAGTTCACTTTCAGGTTTGCCAAAACCTGCTAAAATTGCATATCTTTTTATAACATATATTCTTTGGGGTTCTGTTTTTTATACTTCAATCAATATTCCTTATGGTTCAATGGCTTCTGCCATTTCCGAAAATCCTGATGACAGGCAGTCATTATCCACTTTCAGAACAATGGGCGGCGTACTCGCCGGTGCTATTATTATGGCTGTTGTTCCTCTTATTATTTATAATAAGGAAAACGGCAATGAAGTTATAAGCGGTGCTAAATTTACACTTGTTGCAGGTATTTGCTCCGTATTCGCAATCATTTGCTATCTTCTTTGCTATCATTTGACTACCGAGCGTGTAAGGCCTGAAATTTCACAGGAGCAATTAAAAAAGAATAATATCGGAAAAATGCTTTCAAATGCATTTAAAAACCGAGCTTTAATTTCTATTATTGTAGCAACAATTTTTATGCTTATTTCTCAGCTTACCATTCAGCAAATGGCGAACTATGTATTTCCGAATTATTACGGTAACGCTAAAATTCAGAGCCTTTCGGTTGTAATGATGGGCGGGGGCATGATAATTGCGGCGGTTATTGCCAAACCTCTTGCAAAAAAGTTCGGTAAAGCAGAAATAAGCGTTGCTTCAAATATGGTTGCCGGTATAGTATGCGTTTTGCTTTATTTTATCAGGCCTCAAAATGTTTGGGTGTATGTTGCATTGCAATTTTTATGTTGGTTCGGTTTAGGCATTTTCTCTATGGTTGTGTGGGCGCTTATTACAGATGTTATTGATTATTCGGAAATTAAAAACGGTATCCGCGAAGACGGTTCCGTTTACGCCCTCTATTCTTTTGCAAGGAAACTCGGCCAAGCTCTTACATCAGGGTTATCGGGTGCACTTCTTTCAATGATTGGTTATAAAAAATCAACAGCATTTGATAAAAATGTTGTTGAGGGTATTTTTGATATTTCAACTCTTCTTCCTGCAATCAGCTTCATCTTGCTTGCACTGATACTTTGGTTTTGGTATCCGCTTAAGAAAAAGCTTGTTGATGAAAATGTTGAACTTTTAAGGCAAAAGCACAATAAATAAAATACTGCAAAATAAAAGACGATGCACCGCATCGTCTTTTATTTTTATTCCGGATTACTTATTCTTTTAATTGCTTCGAAGCTTTCGCTTGAAATAATGTGTTCAATTCTGCAAGCGTCTTCAACAGCGGTTTTTTCATCTACTCCTATGCTCATAAGCCATTTTGATATTGTAGTGTGCCTTTCATATATTTTTTCGGCAATTTTCCTGCCGGAATCAAGCAAAGTAATGTAACCTGACGGGTCAACTTCTATGTATCCGTTTTCCCTAAGGTTTTTCATTGCAACGCTGACACTTGGTTTTGAAAAGCCTAATTCATTTGCTATGTCTATTGAGCGAACTGCTCCGTTTCTGTTTTTTAATACTAAAATTGTTTCAAGGTAGTTCTCTGCTGATTCTTGGATTTTCATATTGCACCTTCGCCTTATTACATAATATACAATTTATTATAACATTAAGCTGTATTTTTTTCAAGTTTTATAAAAAGTTAAAATTTTTTCTTGACAAATCAGTTAGGCGGTGCTAACATATAAACGGTTAGAGAACACTAACAATCGTTAGCAGAACCTAACATAAACATATTTTATGTGTAAAGGATGTGTGTATTATGATGCCTATTACTTTAGCAGACGCAGGTGAGGAATTTACCATTCAGCGTATTGCAGGCAAACCGGAAATTAAAGCCCATCTGGCTGACCTTGGTTTTGTTGTTGGCGGAAATGTTACGGTTATATCATCATATTCAGGTAATGTGATTGTTAATGTTAAAGGTGCCAGAATTGCTATCAGTGAGGGAATGGCACAAAAGATTTTTGTTTAATTTTTATTTTTAATAAATATTAAGGAGGAAACAGGATGAACACTTTAAGGCAAGTCAAGGTTGGGCAAACCTGTGTCGTTAAGCGCGTGCACGGTGAAGGTGCATTGAGGCGCAGAATTATGGATATGGGTATTACCAAGGGCGTTGAAATTTATGTGAGAAAAGTTGCACCGCTCGGTGACCCGATTGAAATCACTGTAAGAGATTATGAACTTTCAGTTCGTAAAGGTGACGCTGAACTTATTGAGGTAGAATAAGGCTTATTTTTTAGCATTTGAGTTAGTTAAAGCTAATAAAAATTAGAAAGAACTAACATAATGAATAATGTTTTAGTATGAAAGGATATACATAAATATGAGTATTAAAATTGCTCTTGCCGGTAACCCGAACTGTGGTAAAACCACTTTGTTCAATGCACTTACCGGTTCTAACCAATATGTCGGCAACTGGCCGGGCGTTACGGTTGAGAAAAAAGAAGGTAAACTTAAAAAGCACAATGATGTAGTTATCACTGACCTTCCGGGTATTTACTCACTTTCTCCATACACACTTGAAGAAGTAGTTGCCCGTAACTATCTTATTGATGAAAAACCTGATGTTGTTCTTAACATCATTGACGGAACAAACCTTGAAAGAAACCTTTATTTAACAACTCAGGTCGTTGAACTCGGTATTCCGGTTGTTGTTGCTGTTAATATGATGGATATCGTTAAAAAGAATGGCGATAAAATCAATATTAAAGAACTTTCAAGGCAGCTCGCTTGCCCGGTAGTTGAAATTTCAGCTTTAAAGGGTACAGGTGTTATGGAAGCAGCCGAAGCAGCTATTGAAGCAGCAGGCGGCCCTGCAACAATTCCTCAGCACGAATTTTCAGGTGCTGTTGAGCATGCAATCGCTCATATTGAAGAAGCTGCTCTTAATAATATGCCTGAAAATCAGCAGCGCTGGTATGCCATCAAAATTTTTGAAAGCGATGATAAAGTACTTGAAAAGCTTAACATTTCAGATGCAACTCTTGCTCATATTCAAAAGGATATTGAAGCAGCAGAAACTGAAATGGACGATGATGCTGAAAGTATTATTACAAATGAAAGATACCTTTACATTTCTTCAATTATTAAAGCTGTATATAAAAAAGCTCATAAAGGTAAGCTTTCAACTTCAGATAAAATTGATAAAATTATTACAAACAGAATTTTAGGTCTTCCTATTTTCGCACTTATTATGTGGGGCGTTTACTATATCTCAATGCAGTGGATAGGTGATATGGGAACTAGCTGGGTAAACGATGTTCTCTTCGGTGAATGGGTACCGGGACTTCTTGAAAAATTCCTTGAACCACATCTTGCTCCTTGGCTCTTCGGTCTTATCAATGACGGTATCGTAGCCGGTGTCGGTGCAGTTCTTGGTTTCGTTCCTCAAATGCTTGTTCTCTTCTTCCTTCTTGCAATTCTTGAAGGTTGCGGTTATATGAGCCGTGTAGCATTTGTAATGGATAGAATTTTCCGTCACTTCGGTCTTTCAGGTAAGTCATTCATCCCTATGCTTATCGGTACAGGCTGCGGCGTTCCTGCTGTAATGGCTTCCCGTACAATTGAAAATGAGCGTGACCGTCGTATGACAATTATGACTACCACATTCATTCCTTGCGGTGCTAAGCTTCCAATCATCGGTCTTATTGCCGGTGCTTGCTTCGGTGGAGCCAGCTGGGTTGCAACATCAGCTTACTTCGTTGGTGTTGCCGCAATCATTGTTTCAGGTATTATGCTTAAGAAAACAAAGAAATTTGCCGGTGACCCTGCTCCGTTCGTAATGGAACTTCCTGCTTATCATATTCCTACTCTCGGCACAGTTCTTCGTTCAACTTGGGAGCGTGGCTGGTCATTTATCAAAAAAGCAGGTACAATTATTACACTTGCAACAATCCTTATTTGGTTCCTCCAGGGCTTCGGTGTAGAAAACGGTGCCTTTGGTATGGTTGAGGATATGGATAACTCAATCCTCGCTAAGTTTGGTAATTTGTTTGCATGGCTCTTCATCCCACTTGGCTGGGGTGGTTGGAAACCGGCTGTTGCAGCTGTTACAGGTCTTATTGCTAAGGAAAATGTTGTTTCAACATTCGGTGTTCTTTATCACTTCGCAGGCGAACTTGCTGAAAATGGTGATGAAATCTGGGTTAACTTTGGTAAAGACCTTGCAAGTCTCAGTGGCGGTCATGCTGCTCTTGCAGGTTATTCATACCTTATCTTCAATCTTCTTTGCGCTCCTTGCTTCGCAGCAATCGGTGCTATCAAGAGAGAAATGAACAATGCTAAATGGACTTGGTTTGCAATCGGCTATCAGTGCGGTTTTGCTTATATCATTTCGCTTATTGTATATCAAATCGGTCTTGTATTTGCCGGTGATATCAATGTTATTGGCTTTATTGCTGCTCTTGTTTGCCTTGCAGGTCTTCTCTATATGCTTTTCAGAAAGAATAAGTATGATGATAACAGACTTACAATCAATACTAAAGCCTCAAAAAAAGATAAAGTTAAAGCATAATTTAATTTAAAGAAAGGAAGTATTTGTATGCTTGCGTTTTTAAAAGCAAATATTTATAATATTATTGTTATTGCGGTTATTTTGCTTGTTGTTTTCTTAATCATACGAAAGATAGTGAAAGATAAAAAGGCAGGCAAGAGTGCGGTTTGCGGCGGCGATTGCAGTAAGTGCCATTCAAATTGCAGTCACAAAGGCTGACCTTTAAATTAGTATAGAATTATCCGTCTGTATCTGTTATAATGATGCAGACGGATTTTTATTTTTAGGAGTTCTTTATGATTAAAACAGTTTTATTTGATTTGGATGATACCATTTTTGATTTTAATATGAGCGAAAAAATTGCTATTATTAAAACATTTGAAAGTTTCGGCTATGATGTAACAGACGAAATGATTTTAAAATACAGCCAATATAATATTTCACAGTGGAAAAGGCTTGAACTTGGCGAAATATCACGAGAAGAGGTTAAAGTTAACAGATTCAAACTTCTTTTTGATGATTTGGGCTTGGATTTATCACCTAAAAAAACAACTTTGGTTTATGAAGAAAATCTTGCAAAAGGTCACTACTTTGTAAAAGGGGCAGAAGAAATGCTTAATTCTATTTATAAAGATTATGATTTATACCTTGTTTCAAACGGGACTAAAAAAGTGCAAGAGGGAAGAATGAGTACCGCAAATATTTCCCATTGCTTTAAAGATATATTTATATCGGAAGTGGTAGGGTATGAAAAGCCTAATGTGGAATTTTTTAATTATGTTTTTTCAAAAATAAAGGATTTTAACAGGGATGAAACCGTTATTATAGGCGACAGCCTTACATCTGATATTTTAGGCGGAAAAAATGCAAAAATAAAAACCGTTTGGTTTAATCCAAACGGTAAAAAATGCGAAGATATTGTGCCTGATTATCAAATTTCAAGTTTAAAAGAAGTAAAGTCACTTTTAAATTCAATTTAATTACTTAATCTTTTTTCAAGCTCCTTGGTGCTTAAACAGTTGGCACTTTTAAGGAGCTTTTTGTATCGATCCATATTATATTGCGAGTGTTCCGTTTCCTTGCTCCAAAGATGCATTACCCAGCTTTCTTCACCAAAGTATGTAACAATCAATACACCTATTACTGCCATTTTGATTTTTGATAAAACATCATAATCGTAAACAGCCAGAAGAAAGTATTTGAATAAAAAATACATTGCTATTTGCTCATTGTATATTTCATTTGATATTTTATTTTCTTTTCCTGCTTTTACTTTTTCTACCCATTCTTGATTTATTACTTCGGGGTTATCAAATACTTCAAAAAAGTCAATATCATCATTTCCCTCGTCATATGTGTCCAAATCTTTTTGTATTTCTTTTCCGTAGTCTAAAAGTTCAAGCAATCTGTCTTTAATATGCTTGTCCCTGTTTTGAATGATTGAATATGCTTGCTTTCTTGCTTTTACCAAATAGTAATATGTTTGCGCGTCAATTTCGTTAAGCTGTGGTAATCTGTCGTTTGCTTCATCAACAAATGTCATTTTTTCTTTAAGGTTAAATATCATATCACTTGCCACCGGGCAGGAAAACGAAATACCCATTTCTTCAGTACCGCCGAAATCGTTAATAAATCTCGGAAATGTTCTGCAAGTGTATGGCGTATGCTCACCGCCTATTGCAATGTGCATATCGCATAAATTTTGTTTGTTTAAAAACGGACAACGCTTTTTTTCTGCTAATTTAAAAATTGTGTTGCCGAATTCATCTTTAGAAAGTACACTGTCTATTCTTTCTCTTATTTCACCCGATATTGTTTTGTAATATTTAAGTGATTTTTCATCTGCGTCCACTTCCCAGCCTTGGCAGCAAGAGTCCGGGCAAGCACCGGCAATACATTTAAAATCTTTATAAAAACTTGGTGTTCTTAATATCATATTTATCCCTCAACACTGAATTTATATATTTATTTTATCACGGAAATTAAAAAACGCAATATAATTTTATTGCATACTTTTGCTATTGATGATAATATAAAAGCTGTATGGTAATTGTTGGGGGCTTACTTATGACAAAATTGCTTATAAATAAGATAAAAAGTAAATATGATGTTTCATCTTCTCTTGGCCGTGAAAAAGTCGGCACAATGAGTGGCTGGTGCGGAATAATTTGCAATGCTTTTCTGTGCATTGTTAAATTTATTATCGGTACTGTGTCCGGTTCTGTATCAATTACGGCAGATGCGTTTAATAATTTGTCTGACGCAGGCTCAAATGTTGTTACTATCGCCGGGGCTAAACTTGCAAATAAGCCTGTGGATAAGGAACATCCTTTCGGTCACGGCAGGCTTGAATATATATCCGCTTTGATTGTATCGTTCATTATTCTTTTAATGGGGTTTGAACTCGGTAAATCTTCTGTTGTTAAAATATTTAAGCCTGAAAAAGTAAGTTTTAGCATAGTTTCAATTTTTGTTTTGCTTCTTGCAATTTGCGTTAAGCTTTGGATGGCTTATTTTAATCATAAGCTTTATAAATTAACGGATAATATAAATCTTAAAGCTGTTTGCCAAGACAGCCTTAATGACTGCATTGCAACTTCGGCTACAATTATTTCACTTGTAATATCTCATTTTACGGGCTTTTACCGTATTGACGGAATTGTGGGTATTTTTGTTGCTGTTGCGATTATTATGTCCGGTGTCGGAATTCTAAAAGATGTAATGGGGCCGCTTCTCGGTCAGCCGCCGTCTGCCGAACTTGTAAAAAGTATTGAAGATTTAATTTTGAGTGAGTCTGAAATAGTCGGCGTTCATGATTTAATAGTGCATGATTATGGGCCGGGCAGAATTATTGCTTCCGCCCATGCAGAAGTACCGTCAAATGAAGATATAGTCCATATCCACGATGTTATAGATAATGTTGAAAAGAAAATACAAAAAGAACTTAATATTGTAATTTGTATTCACCTTGACCCGATTGATATTGATAATGAAGAAGTAAATAAATATAAGTCAATCGCTCAAAAAATAATTAAAAGTTATAACAGTGAATATTCATTTCATGATTTTAGGCTTGTAAACGGTGAAACTCATAAAAATCTGATTTTTGATCTTGTGATTCCTTTTGATAAAAATAACGATACTACAAAAATATTGAATGATATTATGGCTCTGTTTAAAGAATATGATAAAAAAATAAATGTAGTTATTACTATTGAACACTCGTTTATTTAAAGTTTATAATTATTTTATAATTTTGTTGACGGATTATATCTTAACTGTTATAATAGACTTAATAATTTAAGGGGGATTTTTATAATGAATGTTCTTATTTTCGGCGGTACAGGCCTTTTGGGTTCTGCTGCTGCTCAAATTTTTATTGACCGTGGTCATAAGGTTAAAACTATTGCTTTGCCTCCGCTTCCTGAAGGTGCACCTATTCCTAAGGAAATGGATATTGAATTCGGTAACTTCCTTGAACTTACTGATGAAGAACTTGAAAAAGCTATGACAGGTATGGATGCTTTCGTCTACGCAGCAGGTGTTGATGAAAGAGTTGAATTCCCTCATCCTGTTTATGATGCATACAAAAAGTATAATATCAACCCAACCGATCGTTTCTTGAAAATGGCTAAAAAGTGCGGCGTTAAAAGATGCGTTGTTCTTGGCTCATATTTTGCTTGGCTTGCAAAGGAAAGACCTGATATGCAGCTTTGCGATAAGCACCCTTATATCCGTTCTCGTGTTGAGCAGGAAGAGGTTGCTTTTAAATATGCTGATGATGATATGGGTGTTGCAGTTCTTGAACTTCCGTATATCTTCGGTACTCAACCGGGCAGACGCCCTGTTTGGGTTATCCTTATTGAACAGCTTCAAAGATTTGAAAAAATGCCTTTCACTATGTATCCAAAGGGAGGCACTGCAATGCTTACAGTTCGCCAGGTTGGTGAAGCTATTGTAGGCGCTGCTGAACAGGTTAAGGGCGCAAGGGCATACGGTATTTCTTGCTATAATTTGACTTGGAGAGAATTTCTTAAAATCGTTTACAGAGCTATGGACGGTATTCCTGATCGTAAAATTGTTGACTGCCCTAAGGTATTCTTCCAAATGTTCGGCCATGTAATGCGTAAGGATTATGCTTCCCGTAATGTTGAAGGCGGTATTGACCCGGTAGGTCTTGCTGATATTATGGGTATGAATCTCTTTATTCCTACCGATGATACTAAAGAGCTTGGCTGCACTCCTGACGATATCGAGGCTGCAATCTTCGATTCAATCAAGCTTTCTAAAGACGCTTATGAGGGCAAAGCAAAGCTTCTTGAAATGAAGGGCGAGTAATTTAAAATTACATATTATAAAAGGCGGCTTTTGCCGCCTTTTTCATTTGGCTTTTATTTATCTTTAGGTCGGCAGATAAGTGCTACCGTAAGGCCGCTGAGCATTGCAACGGTAATTCCGACTGCACACGCTTGAAGTCCGCCTGCCACTACACCCATAAAACCGTCTTTTTGTATGGCTTCCTTTACACCTTTTGCAAGGGAAGCACCAAAACCTGTTAGCGGAACTGTTGCGCCGGCACCGGCAAAATCAATTAAATGTTGATATATTCCGAGTCCGCCGAGCAGTACGCCGATACATACGAATAAAACAAGAATTTTTGCAGGAGTCAGCTTTGTTAAATCTATAAGTAATTGACCTATAACACAGATTAAACCGCCAACTATAAATGCTTTTAAAAACATCATTTTTATATCACCATATATAATTTTTGCCATTTTGATATAAATATTCATTTGCATTTTGAATTTTGCAAAAAATAAGGAAATTTGCGAAATTTAATATAGCTTATGTTATTGATATGACTTGACAAGTGTGATATAATGATAATTAAGAGAGGAAAGATATTTTAGGAGGGTTTATACTATGGCAATGACATATGATTCAGTTGTTCAGGCAACAAGAAAGAAATTTTTAAACACGGATGTTTCTTCAGTTCAGGGAACTCTTGCTTTTCAAATCAATCTTATCGGTAAAGTTGAGGGAATTTTCTATATTGAAATTAAAGATGGTCAGGTTCACGTTGAGCCTTATGAATACTATGACAGAAATGCAATTCTTACCGTAAATGCAACTAACTTTACAAAGCTTATTAACGGCAAGCTTGACCCTGTAATTGCTTTTACAACCGGCAAGCTTAAAGTTGACGGTGATGTTAATGCAGCACTTGAACTTATTAAGTTTATAAAATAAAATTAAAAAGGACTGTATTAAAATCAGTCCTTTTTTTATTGAATTTATAGTAGGTGATTTTATGTTTAAAGAAATCAAAGCAAGTGATATTAAAGAAAATATTTGCGATTTGCTAAAAAACAACTGGGGGCTTGTTACAGCAGGCAACAGCGATAAGTTTAATACTATGACTGTTTCTTGGGGCAGTATGGGTGAACTTTGGGGGAAAGACAGTGTGACTGTATATATTCGCCCGCAAAGATATACGGAGGAATTTATGAATTCTAATGACCATTTTACCCTTAGCTTTTATCCGCTTGATAAAAAGCAGGCTATTCACGGAATTTGCGGTTCAAAGAGCGGCAGAGATGTTGACAAGGTTAAGGAATGTAATCTTACACCTAATTTTGATGAAAACGCTCCGTATTTTGAAGAAGCACAGCTTGTGCTTGTTTGCAAAAAAATGGCAAAAAGCAAGTTCGACCCAAAAGATTTCACAGATGCTTCAATTGACGGCAGATGGTATCCTGAAAAAGATTATCATTATATTTATTTTGCAGAGATAGAAAAAGTCTTGATTTCTGAATAATTATGTAGTATAATACTTTCACAAAAGGTAGGGGTTATTCCTTATTTCATAGTGTAGCGTACGGGCCCTGTGCAACGGGATGCTACGAACCTTGTCAGGCGGGGAACCGAGCAGCAATAAGTGGATTATTCTGTGTGCCGCAGACAAGTCTGTGCGTTACATTATGAAATAAGCTGTCTCTGCCTTTTAATTATATTAGTTAAGTGTAGGAGTGATGAAGATGTATCAGGTATTGTACAGAAAATACAGACCTAAAGTTTTTGCTGATGTATATGGGCAGGAGCATGTAACTTCTACGCTTAAAAATGAGATTAAGGAAAACAGAATTGCTCACGCTTATCTTTTTACAGGTTCGCGCGGTACAGGTAAAACAACTTGTGCAAAAATTTTGGCAAAGGCTGTTAATTGCGAAAACAGTATTGATGGTGAGCCTTGTAATGAATGTGAGGTTTGCAAAGGGCTTGACAGCGGTACTATTTATGATGTTGTTGAAATAGACGCTGCTTCAAATAACGGTGTAGATAATATCCGTGATTTAAGAGAAGAAGCTAATTATACACCGAGCAGGGGTAAATACAGAGTTTATATTATAGACGAGGTTCATATGCTTTCTACCGGTGCATTTAATGCTCTTCTTAAAACTCTTGAGGAACCGCCGGCTCATGTAATATTTATTCTTGCCACTACCGAGGTGCATAAGCTTCCGGCAACAATTTTGTCACGCTGTCAAAGATTTGATTTTAAGCGTATTCAGCCGGAAACTATGTCAGTCAGGTTGAAGCAGGTTGCACAGCTTGAGGGTATGGAGCTTGATGATGATGCGGCAATTCTTATTGCCCGTATTGCAGACGGTGCATTGCGTGACGGACTTTCTATTCTTGACCAATGCGCAGGCAGAAGCAAAAAAATTGATTCTGCCCTTGTAAGTGAAGTTGCAGGTTTGGCAGGCCGTGAAGCTTTGTATAAACTGACGGATTGCATTTGCACTCAAAACAGCTCATCTGCTATGACTGTTATATCCGAACTTTATCAAAACAGTTATGATATGGAAAGGCTTTGCGTTGAGATGATAAATCATCTTCGCAATTTCCTTATTGTTAAAACAGTTAAAGACAGCAGAGGCTTGATTATTTGCACAGATGATGAGTATAATTCCATCATATTGTCGGCAGAAAATTTTACACTTGAAAATGTAATTTTTGCTCTTGATTTGTTTCAGGATGCTTTAACTAAAATTAAAACAGGGGCAAATGCAAGGGTTGAGCTTGAAATGGCATTTGTTAAGCTTTGTGAGCCGAAACTTGATGTAAATATTGATTCCCTTGTTGATAGAATTTCAAAGCTTGAGCGTGCAGTTAACCGTGGTGTTAATGTTTCGCAACAACCGGCGGTTGTTGAAAGTGCAAAGCCTGTTGTTGCAGAAAACAAGCAGGAGGTTAAGGCTGAAAAAGCTGTTGAAGAAATTAAAAACGATACTTTGCAGCCGATAACATCTTCTAAACCAAGCATTGAACCAAAAGCTTCGCAAGGTAAAAACGAAACTGCGGTTAATAAGCCGCAGCAAACTGTAAATACAGATGATTCCAATACCCAATATGAATTTGAGCATTGGGGTGATTTTATGGATGTTATTCATAAGCAAAATATAGCCTTGTTCGGTGTACTTGCGGGTTCACGCGGGTATATAAGAGGGGAGTATTTCTTAATTGACAGTCCGAATCCGACAATCATTCAGTTTTTAAAAACTCCTACTTATTCTAAAGCAATTAAGCAGGCACTTTATGATGTTACAGGGCAAAGCTTTAAACTCGGTATTTTTAAAAAGAAAGCAACAGACGCACCTAAAAGAGATTTGCTTGAAGATTTAATTCATCAGGCAGAGGATAATATCAAAATAAATTTTGAATAAAATATAGGAGAATTAACTATGAAAGCAAGACTTCCTCAGGGAATGGGCGGCGGTCCGCAAAATATGCAAAATATGCTCCGCCAGGCTCAAAAAATGCAAGAAAATCTTGAAAACAAAAAGGCAGAACTTGAAGAAAAAGAATATGTTGTAACCTCAGGCGGCGGTATGGTTGAAATTACCGCAAAAGGTGACCATACTATTAAAGCTATCGGTATCAACCCTGAAGTTGTTGACCCGGAAGATGTAGAAATGCTTGAAGATATGCTTGTTGCCGCTCTTAATGAAACTATGCGTCAAATAGATGAAGAATCAGAGCGTGAACTTGAAAAGGTAACCGGCGGTCTTAATATTCCGGGACTTTAAGTTTAAACTTTATAATAACATTATATTTCTAGTTACAGAGGTAATAAAATGGGTTTTGACCTTGCACCACTTCAAAATTTAATAGACCAATTTGAGCGTATGCAGGGTATTGGGCATAAAACTGCTCAGCGTATGGCGTTTTATGTTCTCGGTCTTTCTGATGAACAGGCACGCGAATTTGCACAAGCCATAACCGATGCACATACAAAGATTAAGCAGTGTAAAGTTTGCTGTAATCTTGCAGATGATGACTTATGCCCTATTTGTAAAAGCAAGACAAGGGATAAATCCACTATTTGTGTAGTGCAAGACCCTCGTGATGTTGTTGCAATTGAAAGAACACATGAATATAACGGTACATACCATGTTTTGCACGGTGCCATTTCACCTATGGATAATATCGGGCCTGATCAAATTCGTATTAAAGAGCTTGTGGCAAGGCTTGGCAGTGAAGAAGTGGAAGAAGTTATTATGGCAACAAACCCAACTGTTGAGGGTGAGGCAACAGCTATGTATATCAGCAGGCTGCTTAAACCTATGGGTATTACTGTCAGCCGATTGGCTTATGGTGTTCCTGTCGGTGCTGATCTTGAATATGCAGATGAAGTTACACTTTCCCGCGCACTTGAGGGAAGAAGTTTAATATAAATTAAGGAGTGGTAGACTTGGATAAAAATCAAAAGCAAATAATTGCAAATAATAAAAAAGCCTATCACGATTATTTTGTGCTTGAAACTTATGAAGCCGGTATAGAACTTTTCGGCACAGAAATTAAATCTATCAGAAACGGCAAAGTTAATCTTAAAGATAGCTTTTGTTCGGTTGATGACGGTGAAATGTTTGTTATCGGTATGCATATTTCCCCTTATGAGCAGGGAAATCGCTTTAATCGTGACCCAATGCGTAAAAAAAGACTTCTTCTTCATAAAAAAGAAATTATGAAACTTTTCGGTGAAAGTCAGCAGCAGGGGCTTTCAATAATTCCGCTGAAATTATATATTTTCAAGGGCAGAGCCAAGCTTGAAATCGGGCTTTGCAAAGGTAAAAAGCTTTATGATAAGCGTGCAGTTCAGGCAAAAAAAGACGCCAACCGCACGATTGAACGTACACTCAAGGAGAGTTACAGATAATGAAAAGGACCTGTGTTGATTGCGGTAAAGCATTTGAAATAACGCCTAGTGAAGAACAATTTTATCATTCAAAAGGTTACAATTTACCTAAGCGTTGCAAAGCTTGTCGTGATAATCGTAATGGCAAAAATCTAATAACTGTAAAAGAAAACCGTCCTATACTAATCAACATTTCTATTACTCTTATAGTAGCAACAATAGTATTTGTCTTTTTTACAAAAGATACTTTAAACAATAATACTTCTGTAATTATTTGCTGCATTGTTTCTGCAATTTTATCATTACTTTGTTTAATTTTTTCAAGAAAAACAAAAGAAATCGATTTTTCGTTTAACAGCAAGTATAAATATGGGTTTTATGATGCCGAAAGCTTATATACCCATTATAAAAAACACGGAAGAGATACCAAATGTAAATCCGCAGAAGAATATCTCATCAAAGCTAACAATGTAATAGAAAACAGGAATGCAATTCATAAACAAACCGTTGATGATGACACAGCATATTACATTGTCCCAACAGGCGAATTTGTAGTGGTTTCACCGGCAAAATACATTCGAACATATTATAGAACAGACTATAAATATTATCTAAAACAATAATATTTAATATATGGGGATGAAAGGATTTCGACAGGGTTGGTGAGCCTTGATCAGCGAGTAGAGGAGTTGCACCTCTTTAAAAGTAACACTTTAAAATTAACTGACAATAATAAATCAGTAGCTCTTGCTGCGTAATTAGCAGCTTGCGTTCTCCCGAAGAATGCCACGACTTTGGATAGAGCGTCGACTTAGTGGCGAACATGAACGAAAGTATTCCTCGTCTTTCGTCAGGTATTAGAGGATACCGTAGCATATAGGCCGTTTACCGCCGATATGTGAGGGGATAACCCAAAAGGTAAAATACACTCGTAGAGCCCTTGGTAAGCCGATTTTGGACGCGGTTTCGATTACCGCCATCTCCACCACTTTTAGCCTTTTGAGCAGCAATGTTCAAAAGGCTTTATTTACGCCGAAAGCCGCATAAATAAAGGGCTTTCACGGTATGATGCACTCTCTTTAAAACTGATACAAACTCATATAAATTACTCATAAAATTAATCATAAGGGGTAGATTTTGGGGTACTGAAATTTATATATTCATCTTGTTTCTCGGATGATTTTCCTCAAGAATATGGCGAATTTTATTTGTGCTGATATAAGTATAAATTTGAGTAGTCGTAATCGAGCTGTGACCGAGAAGCTGTTGAATATATCTTATGTTTACATTCTCGTCCATAAGTGCTGTAGCAAAAGTGTGCCTGAACATGTGCGGCGTAATATGTAAATCAATTCCGCTCCTTTTTGCATAATCCCTTATCATATTCCTAATAGATTGCTCCGAATATCTGTTTCCTAATTTGTTGATGAAAACATAATCGCTATCGCAATCACAAATTTTAATATATTCACTTAAAAGTCTTGATACTTTAACATTAGCAATACACATTATGCGTTCCTTTGAGCCTTTGCCGTAAATGTAAATTGTGTTGCTGTTGAGGTCAAGGCTTTTTCTTTTTAGATTGCTGATTTCCGATACTCTCATTCCGGTGGAAAACAGCAGTTCAATAATGATAACATTTCTTAGTGCCATTTTATATTGATAACTGCTTTTTGCATTATCAAGCTGCAAATATCCAAATTTCAATATACTTTTTACGTTCTCAATCGGAATAGTTTTCGGCAAGGTGATCGGCTCTTTGTATTTGAGTGTGATTTTGTGAAAAGGATTGATTTCAATAATATCCTCAATTTCCATATACCTGTAAAATGCTTTTACACAAGCAATTTTTCGCTTGGCAGTTTTTGGCTTGTATCGCTGATGAAGTGAGTTTATGTATTTGTTTAATTCATTTTTACTAAAGCAATCTTTGTCTTGCATATATGAACAAAACTGTCTTAAATCAATTTTATACGCCTTTATTGTTAATGCACTCAGCCCTTTTAAGTTACTGCAAACCGCAATGTAATCTTTCGCTTCTTTTTCTATCTCTATCATAATAAAACCTCCAAAATTATCTGATTTTATTATGGTTGCTAATAAGACAAAAGTCGATAAATTTTGAATAAATATCTCAAAGTTATGCTATTTTTGACCATAAAGTATACCAGTTTTGTATTTGTTATTAAAAATGATTGAAATGTGGTATTGAAAAATATATAATATAAAATGTATAGACAATAAAGGATAACTAATTGTTATCAGAATTTTATGCGGAGAATTATATGAGCATATCAAAAAAAACATTTATAAAAAAATATTCAGATGCAATAATTCGTGACGAAGCAGCTGTTTTTGCTGGAGCAGGATATTCGAAAGAAGCAGGATTTTGTAATTGGAAAGAATTATTAAAAGATGTAGCTGAAGATTTAAATTTAAGTATTGAAAAGGAATCGGATTATATATCTTTAGCCCAATATTATGAAAATAAAAATGGTTATAATATTTTATGTAATACGATTTTAGACAGATTTTCAAAATATAAAAATAATTATACCATTGCTAAGGTAATTGAAAGTTTGCCAATAAAAACATATTGGACGACAAATTTTGATCATTTTATTGAAGACACATTGAAGTACGATTTTAACAAAAATGTAGACGTTAAAAAAAGCAATATGAATTTAACTTGTAATTTAAGAAATAGAGACGCTACAGTATATAAATTTCATGGTGACATTGATGATTTTTCTTCATTAGTGATAACAAAAAGTGATTATGAAGAGTTTGAAAATAAATCCTTGCCGTTTATTAATGCGTTAAATGGCGATCTTATAAGCAAGACTTTTGTATTTGTAGGATATAGTTTTAATGATCCTGATTTATTTAATGTTTTAAAAAATGTACATTTGACATATGATAAAAACAAAAGAATCCATTATGCTTTAATTAAACGGGTTTCAGAAAATGATTATAATGACAAAGATGAATATAATTATGAATTAATAAAATATAAATTAAAAATACAAGATTTAAAGAGGTATGGTATAGAAACTGTAGAAATTGATGATTTTAAGGAAATTGTTGAAATTTTTATTAATATAAAAAAGAGATATCTTATAAATAATATTTATATTGCTGGAAGTTGTAGAAAATTACCAAATAATTGGACTCAAACTTCAGCTGATATGTTTTTGTATAATTTAGGTTATAAGTTAGCAAAAGAAAATTTTAAAATATGCACAGGATGCATTGAAGGCGTTGGTCCACAAATTGAAAATGGTGTTTTAAATTCAGTGTTTGAAAATGACTTATCTTTAAATAATGCCTTAGATATTAAGAGGCTACCACTAATAAATGGAAATTTAGATCACATGAATAATGATAGTAAAAATGTTATGAGAAACGAAATATATAAAAAAAACGGAATAGTGATATTTTTATTTGGTAATCAGTATTATGATGGAAAACTTCAAATTTCAAAAGGTGTAATGAATGATTATTTTAGAGCAAAAAATGAAAATATGTACCTTATACCAGTTGGTTCAACTGGCGGAGCCTCAAATAAAATAAGTTCAATAATAAAAAAAGAAATAGAAAATTATTCATATTTAAAAAATAGTATTGAAACTTTGTGTAAAAGCACAGAACCTGAAATCTTAATTGATGAAATTTTTAATGTAATCAATAATATTCAAAATTTATAAATTATAAGTATTCAGTATTATTTCTGTACATTTTATTATTATTCTTATTTCAAATAAGTTAATGTAACCGCTTAAAAGATATTCCTTTTTATAAGCGTGAATGATATTTAAAAGTATTTTAATATCATTTGGAAGTTCTAAATTATTTTGGACTAATAAATATTGAATACACAACGCTATGCTATCGCAAACAAAAATTTTGTTATAATCGATATAAATACAGTTTTTATAATCATAGATCAACTGATTCAATAATGCATTATTTTCGGATATAAAAAAGTGCTCTTTTATATCTAAATCAAAAACGCTTAAATATTTCCAAATGATTTTATTTACGCAGTATTTAATATCGTTTTCATTATTTACTCTACACAAATTCAGGTCTTTAAGGATACTATATTTATCTACTATATCTTCTTTATTCATTGAATTTAATATAGGAAACAAAGAAAAATCATTTTTTATGAAATACTCTAATTCATAATTACACCAGTCTTTTTTAAAATAGCTTTTATCTAAAAATAAAATAGCACCATCCCATTTTCTTGCTTCTCCTAGTATGTTTTCTATACCACTATAAATATTATTACCCATAATAACATTGAATTTGTCATACCAAACACTAAATCCTAGAGTTTCTAGTTTTTTGATTAATATTTCCAATAACATAATGTTTGAATTTCTAGAATAGCTAATAAAAAAATTATAATGCTCCATTAAATCCTCATTTTGTTTTTTTAGATAACAATTAGTTATCCTTTATTAACAACTAAACATCTGTATATAGTTAAAAGCCTGTCGGTTAAAATCGGCAGGCTTTTTTGTATATATAGAACTAAAACGGAGGTGCTTTTAACGAAACAAACAAAAGTAATTGCAATATGCAATCAAAAAGGCGGTGTGGGTAAAACTACAACCGCCTTAAATCTTGGAGTCGGTCTTGCAAATGAGGGTAAGAAAGTCTTGCTTATTGACTGTGACCCACAAGGTGATTTGACAACGGCTTTGGGTTGGCGAGATACAGACGAACTTTCGGTTACTCTTGCAGACAAACTCGTCGAGTATATCGAAGAAAGAAACAAGAATCCTGCAAACGGTATTCTTCACCATAAAGAGAATATTGATTTGCTACCGGCTAACCTTGATTTGTCTGCACTTGAACTTAGTTTGGTCAACACAATGAGCCGTGAAACCGTGCTGAAAGGTTATGTAAATTCAATAAAAGCTGCGTATGATTATGTAGTTATTGATTGTATGCCGTCTTTGAGCGTGCTTACGGTTAATGCACTGGTTGCGGCCGATTCGGTTATCATTCCTGTGCAGTCGCAATTTCTCGCAGCTAAAGGTATGACGCAACTTGTTAAAACAATAGATAAGGTCAAAAGACAAATTAACCCATCGCTTAAAATTGACGGTATTTTGCTTACACTTGTAGACGGCAGAACTAACCTTTCCAAAAGTACAAAGGAAGCTATCGTAAATGACTACGGCAAGTATCTTAAAATATTTGATACGCAGATACCTATGGGCATTAAAGCGGCTGAAACTGCAATAAGCGGTAAATCAATATTCGCTTATGACAAAAACAGTAAGGTCGCAAAAGCGTATGCGGACTTTACGAAGGAGGTGTTGAAACTTGAGCGAAAAGAGAAAAACAGACTTCAGTCTGAACAGGCTCGATGATTTATTTACATCACAAAACGAACGGGAAAACGGACTTACTCCGACTATAAAAGATATTCCGCTTGAAAAACTTGTGCCGTTTCCTAATCATCCGTTTAAAGTGCGTGATGATGAGGAAATGAATAAACTTGTTGAAAGTGTTTCTGAAAACGGAGTGTTGGTTCCTGCTATTGTTCGTGAGAAAGATAATGGTGATTATGAAATCATTTCAGGACACAGACGAAAATTTGCAAGTGAGATTGCCGGTAAAAACACATTGCGTTGTATTGTTTCAAATTTGGACGATGATGCCGCAACCGTCATTATGGTTGACAGCAATATCCAAAGAGAAAACATTTTACCGAGTGAAAAAGCCTTTGCATACAAAATGAAATTGGATGCGATGAATAGACAAGGTAAAAGAACCGATTTAACTTTATGCCAAGTTGGCACAAAGTTGAATTCTGCTCAAATAATTGCAGAAAACACAGGTGAAAGTACAAGGCAAGTCTTTAGATATATTCGCCTTACCTATCTTATCCCTGAACTGCTGGAAATGGTTGATGAGGGTAAAATGAAAATGTTGCCGGCTGTTGAAATATCATTTCTTGATAAAGAATGTCAACAAGATTTGTTGGAAGCAATAGAAAGCGAGTGTTGTACTCCGTCTCACGCACAGGCTATTCGTATGCACAAGATGTTTAATGACGGAGAGCTCAACGGCGACACTATTCTTGATGTTATGTGTGAATTGAAACCAAACCAACAGGAAAGGCTCATAATTCCACATAAGACGCTTGAAAAGTATATCCCGAAATCTGTTGCTCCTGAGAAAAGGCAAGATTATGTATGCAAGGCATTGGAGCATTACAACAAGTTTTTGAAAAGCAGAGCCGAAAGGAACAGCAGATAGTAGGAGTATATTTTTTCTATCCCCCCTCTTTTCAATATACCCCCCTTATTTAACATACAAACTTGCAGAAAAGAAAGAGCCTTATAAATCAAATAAAGGAATGATGTGTATGATTTAATAAACGCACCTTTGCCGAAATTACCAAAATCTGTTAAATTGGCAGTGAAAGCAAAGGAGGAATGCTTAATGAAAAAGTCAGCGATTGTATGTATGGTTGCAGTTGTGCTAATCAGCGTATTTGTAGGTTGTTCGGTTAAGAACAGTGATGTAAATGAAAATGCAGAAACAAGTTCTTTTTCTGCAAGTAAAGAAACAACACTGCATATTTCGACTGCTGAAAATGATACGAAATCCGATACAACAACTACTGCTCCAATTACAAATGCAAAAATAACGAGCACAACTTCAAACAAGATTGAGTTGAGTGAAACAACCACGAAAAGAAAGGTTGTGTCTACAACATCAAAACCTGTTCAAACAACAAAATCTACAACACAGCATACAAAAAAAGCAACGACTACATCAAAACAACCAACAACCCAAAAAGCAAGCCAATGCAGTAATAACAACAATCACTCAATGAAATGCGGCAATATGGGCAGATGGTTTGACAGCAAATCGGATGTTAAAGCATATGTTGATTCGGTAATGAAATCTTGGGCAGATAAATGGGAAAGCGGAGAAATATCCGATGATGAATATTTTGCTAACTGCCCACAAGGCTATGAATGCTGGAGTTGCGGTTATTGCGGTAAATGGACAGGCAATTTCAAATAACAATATCATAAATTTAACCTGAGAAGATGTAACAATCTTCTCTTTTTTTATGCCTGAAAACAGGCAGAAAGGAAAAGTTATGAAAGATAAATTCAAAAATTTAGGCAAAAGAATTGTTGCACTTCTTTTGTCGGTATTAACAGTTACAATGATGTTTCCGTTAAGTGCTTTTGCGGCAACGGAAAACCTCGGTGCGGTGTCGGGTATGAAGAAACTTGACATCAGCGTTTCAAAACATTACGGACACGAACTTCATACTACGAAAAAAGGCGGTACAACTTATCCGCTTTTCTGTATTGAATACGGTACAACATCGCCGAGTTCATCATATCTTAAAGGCAAAAAAGCTATGGCAAGTGACACGGCAATTAAAGCTGCAAAGTGGATATTCGCAGGATACTACCTTGAACACGGCAACTCAATAGATTGGCAAGATATGGCATATTGCCAAAAGAAAGTGTGGTCTATCTTCGGTTCTGATACAAGCTGGGATTTCAGCGATGGCGGATACAAAGCGTGGTGTGACAAGGCACAGGACAGAATGGACAACCTAAATAAAAAGCCGTCATTCAATAATACCAATGTCGGAACGGTTGTTGCGGGAAACAGCCTTACCGTTACTGATACAAACAAGGTGCTTTCCGATTATCCTGCATTCACAAAAAACGGAAGCGGTTGGAGCATTACCCACAGCAAAAATTCCAACTCATTAACGATTAAGGTCGATAAGTCTTGTACTGCGTCAAGCTTCAAACTTGCTAACGGTGAATATTACAAAAACGGCACAGGTGATAACGATGAACTTTTGCTTTACTATCCCTATGGCAGTGAAGCATATCAAAAACTTATTTATTCGGCATATTATGACCCTGTTTCAATAGCATTTTCGGGTTCTATTACTCCGTTAAGTGGCTTGAAAATAGTTAAAACCTCGGAAGATGGAGTTGTAGGTAATATTAAATTTACAGTGACGGGTCCTAATAATTTTTCAACAACGGTAACCACAAATTCTAATGGTGAACTAATTGTTCCTGATTTGACACCGGGAACATATACAGTAACCGAAGAAAATTTGGCACAGTATGTGCCTACACAAGCACAAAGCGTAAAAGTTGAAAGTGGAAAAACTGCAACCGTGTCGTTTTCAAATGTTCTTAAACGAGGTTCGCTTACCGTAAGTAAAACTTCTGAAGACGGTTTAAACGAGGGTATTAAGTTTCATCTGTATGGTACTTCACTGTCGGGTATTGCTGTTAATGAATATGCAGTAACCGATAACACCGGTGTGGCTCATTTTAATAATATCCTTATCGGTTCGGGTTATACGATTGAAGAAGTAGACACAGCTATTCGTTATGTCATTCCTGATAACCAAACAACAGCTATTGAATGGAATAAAGTTACAAATAACAGTTTCAACAATGTACTCAAAAAATTCAGAGTAACCGTTACAAAACAAGACTACGAAAAGGGTCATGCACAAGGTGACGCTAAGCTCAGCGGTGCCGTATATGGTTTGTTTAAAGGTGATGACCTTATTGCTCAATATACAACAGACCAAAACGGCTCTTTTACTACCGACTATTATGTTTGCGGAACAGATTGGACAATAAAAGAAATCAGTCCAAGTGAAGGTTATCTTTTAAATGATACGGTGTATAAAGTAGGTGCAGACCCGAAAGATTATACAGTCGAATACAATAACGCTCCCGATATGACTGTTATGGAGCAAGTTATCAAGGGTAAAATCAGCATTATCAAACATACTGATGATGGTGAAACTCAAATCGAAACACCCGAAAAAGGTGCAGAGTTTCAAGTTTATCTTAAATCGGCAGGTTCTTTTGTAAATGCAGATAAAGACGAACGAGATACCATTGTTTGTGACGAAGACGGTTTTGCAAGTACAAAACTACTTCCTTATGGTGTTTACACAGTACATCAAACAAAGGGATGGGATGGCAGAGAAAAAATAACCGATTTCGATGTGTTTATCAATACCGATGGTAAGACATACAAATTCCTTATCAACAATAAAAATTTCGAGTCGTATCTCAAGGTAGTTAAACTTGATAAGGAAACGGGTAAACGAATTCCATACGAAGGTGCTGCTTTTGAAATCTTCGATAGCAACAATCATAGAGTTACAATGCAGTACACCTACCCTCAAGTGACATCAATTCATACCTTTTACACCAACAAAGAGGGATATTTAATCACACCTGAAAAGTTGCCGTATGGTGATTATACTCTTAAAGAAGTACAAGCACCGTACGGATATGTACTTGACGATACGCCTATCCCGTTCTCTATTACACAGGAAAATTCATCGACCGATACAGGCGTTACCGTAGTAAAGGTTAAGGCACGAGATGTTGCACAAAAAGTGCAGTCTTTTGGATGTGGGTAATTGCACTTTTTGGTGCCAGCAGTGCCTTTATCGAATCCACACTTGCCCAACTATATAAGGTACATGGACATAATTCTTTTGTCGGTGGCCCCGCTTATTACATGAAAAAAGGATTAAAACAACCATGGATGGGAATTCTATTCGCCTTTTTGCTCATTTTCACCTTCGGGTTTGCTTTCAATTCCGTGCAGAGCAACACTATCTGTGCCGCATTCGAGGAAGCTTTCAATATTTCTCCGGCTCTGATGGGATGCATATTGACTGCACTTACATTAATTATTATTTTCGGAGGTATTCAGCGTATAGCCAAAGTCAGCAGCATCATTGTACCCATCATGGCCTTGGGGTATATTTTTTTAGCACTTTTCATCGTGATTATGAATGTCAAACATTTGCCGGGAGTCATTGAGCTGATTATTGAGAATGCTTTCGGTTGGGAACAGGCATTAGGCGGGGGTATAGGCATGGCATTGATGCAAGGCATCAAACGCGGATTGTTCAGCAACGAAGCCGGTATGGGTTCTGCACCCAATGTAGCAGCAACCGCCGATGTCACCCATCCCGTAAAACAAGGATTGATTCAAACATTAGGTGTTTTTACAGATACCTTGGTCATTTGCACATGTACAGCATTTATCATTCTTTTCAGCGGGCTGGCGTCTACAGGAGAAGCTAACGGAATTAAACTGACACAGATGGCGTTAAATAATGAAATAGGTGATATCGGAACAATTTATGTAGCAGTAGCAATTCTATTTTTTGCTTACAGTAGTATATTGGGAAACTATTATTACGGCGAAGCCAATGTACGATATATCACCCGCCAACGCTGGGCTATTCCGGTTTACCGCATCTCTGTATGCGGCATGGTAATGTTCGGTGCACTTGCTAGCTTGGACTTGGCATGGGGCCTGGCAGATATAGCAATGGGATTCATGACCATTTGTAACCTGATAGCCATCGTTCTATTAGGCAAATATGCTTTCCGCCTATTAGAAGATTATCGGATACAGAAACGTAGCGGAATTAAGAATCCTGTTTTCACGAAAGATAGAATGAAGGACATTGAGGAAGATTTGGAATGTTGGTAAAGTATTAAAAAAAATAAGTATCTTTGCGGCAAGAACATAAAATAAAAAAGCCATGAGCATATTTTCAAAATTATTCAGTAAAAAACAAGCAGAAGGAGAAGAAAACACCAAAGTAGGTGGAATGGAAGACTTCATGACGCTGATTCGTGTATATTATCAGTCTGTAATGGCCTGCAATATAGGTATTACCAATATTAATTTTCTGCCTGACATGGCAGTTTTCAAACGCACACTTAAAATCCCGACCCAAAACAATAAATTAGGAATTGCCGAAAAGTCACGCTGTAAAAAAATGTTAGTAGAACTTTATGGACTAAGTGATGATTTCTTCAAAGAAATAGACAATTCCATTAAAAAGAATTGTAAGAATGTAAACGATGTAAAGACATATCTTTTTATGTTCCAAGGATTCAGCAATGACTTGATGATGCTTATCGGCAATCTGATGCAATGGAAGTTCCGTATGCCCAGCGTAATGAAGAAGATGTTACGTAATATGACGGAAAAAACTATCCATGACATTATGACCAAAACAGACTGGAAAGATGACAGCGTACACAAAACTTGTATTGCTATCCGTAAGTATCAACACGCATTGGGATACTCTGAAAATTGGATGACCGAATACGTTTACAATATCGTTTTATTGGCTAAAAAAGAGCCGAAGCCAAAAGAATAAACTCGCATTGCGGTTTACTACTCTTGCCATTATAGCTTTGCTGTAGGGACGAATCCGAGTATTTGCCCCTATGGTAAAGATACATATTTCGATATAGCTTCATAAACTTAATTTCCAAAGATTTCATGGATTCTCTATTAAATATCGAAGAACATCCATTAGAACCCTTTCTGCCGGCTAATGCTGTCCTGCTGATGCTTGGCAGTTTTCCTCCGCAAAAAAAACGGTGGAGCATGGATTTCTTCTACCCTAACCTGCAAAATGATATGTGGCGTATCGTCGGACTTATTTTCTTTCAGGACAAAGAGCATTTCCTGAACCCTGAGAAGAAAGTATTTGATAAAGACCGTATCATTGAATTCCTAAACGACAAAGGAATCGCACTTTATGATACAGCTTCAGCTATCCGCCGTTTACAAGACAATGCCTCCGACAAGTTTCTGGAAGTAATAGAACAAACAGATATCAGCCTGTTACTAAAACAAATTCCGATGTGCAAAGCCATTGTTACCACCGGACAGAAAGCAACAGACATTATCCGCGAACAAATAGAGGTAAAAGAGCCAACCGTAGGTACAAGCGAACCTTTCGAATTTGGAGACAAGGCTATGAAATTATACAGAATGCCTTCTTCCAGCCGTGCCTATCCTTTGGCCCTGGAAAAAAAAGCTGCAGCTTATCGGGTCATGTTCAACGAATTAGGATTACTGAACGAATAGAAAAAAAAATATTTTTCATAAATAGATTTGTATATTTCAAATATTACACTACCTTTGCAGCCGCAAACACGGGAGTAGCTCAGTTGGTAGAG
>OGXG01000135.1_pt1 | contig 40172 bp, 69 predicted proteins | sample 1576251 | NCBI WGS metagenome assembly OGXG01 (sample SAMEA3541533, study PRJEB24748) | human gut metagenome | biome: human gut; feature: human-associated habitat; material: faeces | place: China | collected 2012
GTTAGCTATACCCGCACCCCGGTGTGGGGCATAGAAGGACCCAAATTTATTTTTAATACATTTTTTAAATACCTGTTTAGCTGATTCAATGTATATTCATCAAGCCTTAATATACTAGAAGCCCCGTCTTCATGTACTCTTGCTATACACTCTATTGTTACTATTTTATTTGTTAATAGAGATGTATTATCATCTATTTTTATCCATTTATTTTCATTTATATACTGTTGTATATCTTTCATATCAGCTTCTACACATATTAAATTACTCTGACCATCTACCGTATTTATTCTATATATACTTTTCATATCTATTTCTCCTTAGCATAAAAAAGACTTATGTTTAAAGCATAAGTCTTTTTCCCAGAAACTTTGTTTTAAGTCTGCTCTTACCCTAGCGGACTGTATGAAATCTAATTCTCAGTTTCTCTTTTTACGTTAAGTTTTATTATTTTGTAAGTATATTTTTATTCATATTAATATAATAACATACTTTATTAGACATTTTTTCTGTACTTTTTCCGTACTTTTTCTGTATCTTTACTTAACGTTATAATATGGGAACATAACTCTAATTGACTTCGCTATCATCTTATCTTTTATTTCGTAGTATTTTTCTTTTCCTACATTCATTTTTTCTGCATATATACTCCAATCTTTTATTTTAAGTATATATCTTATTTTAAACATAACTTCTTCTTCTTCATTAAAGTTTTCTATAGCTCGTTCTATTCTTTTTATATCTTTTACTTTCTTATACTTTTCTTTTTCTAATATGCCTATTTTATTTTTATTAGCTTCAAGTTCCTTTTCTGTGCTAGACTCTATATTAGCACTTGTTTGAACTTTCTCATTATATTGAATAGTTCCACATCCATTACGATCATGTTTTAAAAACTCTATTTCTTCATCTATGTACTCAATTTCTTTCTTTGTATACTCATAGTCATAGAACATTCTCTCTACTTCAATATATTTAGGACTCTTTTTTACTTTCTTATCTCTTCTGCTCATGCTTACACCTACTTTTACTTTATGTACTCTTCTATAATTGTTTTTGCTTCTTCAAACCCATTACAAACTACCGCATGATATCCTTGTTTATTTAATGCTATTAGCCATTCTCTCTGCTTAGGAGTCGCTTTATTGCTTCCATATTTTAATTCTATAAATAAACCATTGTATCCATGCCTAGCTACAGGTAAAAATAAATCTGGAACACCTGCTTTAACACCTTCTTTTTTTAATTTAATAGCTTCTAGTTTATTTCGTTTCCCACCGTTTGGGATATGGAATATTAAACCTAGTTCTGGATACTTACATCTATTTATATCACACCATTGTATTAATGTTATTTGCTCACTAGCTTCACTTCTTTTCATACTCATCACCCTATTATCATTCAGTTATCATTATCAATATATTGACCGAGTATCGCACTACTACTAACCGACCTCGGCCAAATGAATTATTGTTTTAATCCCTATCGTAAAGTCACCATATTTGGATATCTCTTTTTTTGTTCATCATGTTGTAATATATCTAATATATATTTTGCATTCATATGATCATTTAATATTAATACAAGTTTTCCATTTTCAAATATCCCATAATCACAAACTGCACTTCTTATTTCATAACTTGATTTATTTTCCATAATTTAAAATCTCCCTTCTATTTACTAACTTATATTTTTATATTTTTCTATAATATATAAAGTGATCTGTGATAATTTAGTGTTATATTTATACTCTTTATCTAATTTAATTTGCATTCTGATAATCTTACTATCACTTGCTTTAACTTTATACTTCATATGTAAAAATCTTAAGTATATTAAATTTTTGTATAATATTTTAGTTAATTTCATAAATATCACCTCTTTCTAACATACTATATTAAGTTTTCTACACTAATTCCTAGTGCATCCGCTAACTTCTTAACAGTGTAAATACCTGGATTCTTATTTTCTTCTTTTAAAATTCTATATATTGCACTGTGGTGTACTTTTGATTCTCTAGCTAAATCATGTACTTTTATATTTTTATCTTTAATTACTTTAAATAATTTGTCGCTTATTCTCACTTTTTGCAATCTCCTTATGTTATAATATATCTATGGTAATTTTTAACAATTATCTAATTAGAAGAAAGGATGTGCTTTATGAACTCTCAAGATTTTATTGATACTATAGCCAATGTTGCCGAAGTTTTTCCTAAAGTATATGATGATGGATTAAGTCCTTCTGTTAAAACTAGTGGTCAAACTCTAAATTTAATACCAAGAGCTGTAAATGCAGCCCTTGCTCCATTAGAAAAATGGATTTTAAATAAAGAATACTCCATTGAAGAGACAAAAATCTTACTGGAGGAAAAACTTAAAAGTAGAAATTCTAATAATATAGTTCCTCCAGAGCCTTATATCGCAGTTCCTGCATTACAATCAATTTCTTATTGTATGGACAGTACTGAACTTAGAAATTTATATGCTAACTTACTGGCAAACTCAATGGACTCATCTCAAAAAGATAGAGTTCATCCTACATTTGTAGAAATAATTAAGCAACTCTCTCCTTTTGATGCTAATTTATTACATAAATTATCTCTTATTAGGCATGATGCAATACCAATTTGTAAATTTAGACTTGAAGCTAGTAAATCGAACCCTGAAGGAGTAGATATCTGTAAACATATACTTGACCCTAACCTTGGTATATCTTATGAAAACTATAAGAAATATGCAATTTCTATTGATAATTTAGAAAGATTAAACTTAATAGCAGTTGATTATAGTCGTCATTATACTAAAGATTCATTATATGATTCTATAAAAAATAGCCAATTAGCAAATATGTTTAAAGGTAAATACTCCACACATAATACTTTTAAACGTTTTAAAGTTTCATGTGGTTGTTTAGATGTAACAGATTTAGGTAATGAATTTATAAATATTTGCTTAGGTTAAACTTTAATTGATTAACTACTTTATATAGTAGTTAATCAATTAAAACTCCTCTTTTAAACTAACAATTCTGGATTTTCGTATATATTTCCTATTACTTTACACTTATTGTATATTTTACCTACAAAATAATCTCCTGCTCTATATATCCCAAAGTGATATTCTACTTTTTCAGTTATTATTTCATCTTCAACATTTGAATAAAATTCAACTATATCGCCTTCGTATATCTCAGTTCCGTTACTATCTTTAATACCTGTGTATTGCATCAATGTATATAAATATAAAGGTCTTACATCATCTTTGGTGTTTACATAGCAATCATTCCCTAGATGCGAGTATGATACTATTAAATTATCTTGGTCATACATAATATTTTCTTCTTTATTCCATGCTCTAAATTTTATATTTCTCATAACTTCCTCCTAAAACTCCTCTTTTAACCGTATATCTTATCTTTATCTACAACCAATAATTGTAATGCTAGTACACTTTCATGTGAGTTGTAACCTTCACCTTTGTTACAGAATATAATAGTATAATCTATTTCTGTAATATACATATGTGCAAATCTTTCAAATGCTTTATCTTTATTTACAAAGTGTGATTTATCTTCACCTTCAACTTTTATACTATAATTCTCAATTTTTGATCTTCTTAAAAGCTCTTTTACTTGCATGGTTCCTCCTGTAGTTGTTTTTCAAAATAATATTTATAATTTGAATTATATGCACTCATATCTAACATAGTTGGCATTTTCACATACTCTAAGGAATCATCTTGTACAAGTGGAATAAATTGACCTGGATCGCTCATAAATTCTTCTTTAAAATCCTCTAGATTATCACTTATTGAAATATTATACTTATTAGTTTCTTTTCTTAACCATTCATAGTATTTGTCATAATCACATAAATTTATCGGACCATCTATACGCTTCTCTTTTGTGACTGGAGATATAAAAGTTAATACTTTCATTCCCTCTATCTCTTCAAAATTTAAAGTATTTTTTATTCTCTCTATTCTATATTCCATATTTACTCTCTCCTCTTAAAACCCATCTTTTACTTTATAAATTGATAACTTCTATTTCATCCAGTAACCCATATTCTTCAATCCATGTCTTTAAAGTTTCAACTTCCATAATAACTTTTATTTCTTTTGCTTTTTCATATGTTCCATATTCCTCATCACTAAAAGTTACCTCATCTGCATCACTTATTAAGATTTTTCCACCTATATCAAAACCTTGCATTATTAAAAGTCCATTTTTTATATCGTATTTCATGACTACCTCCAAACTAAATATGTTTTTTATTTTCCTATACGCTCTGGTAATACTCCTGTTTTCAAGTAATGATCTAACTCTCTCTTATTTAATTTATAATTTTTAACTTCATTTGAGTTTTCATCCTTATAATCATATTTTAAGCTAATATCATGTCCCCAATCTGAGAGTAATTGATTAGAACCTTGTTTTATAAAATCATCTTTAAGCTTCATTTTCTCCATCCTACTTTTTATATTTTCTAGCTGCAATAGCTAGAGCATCTAATGCTCCAACTACTGCAACAATATTTATTACTAATATTATTAAGATTTTCATTACTACTCCTTGCTATATGCTAATTTTCTCATCATATAGTCTTCTATTTTACGTTCACACTTTTCTTTTATTCTGGTCTTCTTAGTTCTACTTTTGATATTTTCATATCTCTTTATCTTATTATCAGCTTCAAGCGTTATTAAAGTTCTTACAACAACTATTTCTCTATTTTTATCCTCTAGCTCATTATTTAGGCAGCAATTATCTATTAGTAACTTGCTTATTTGTTCTGCCTTACAATTTAATTTATATGTAGTTTCATTCAATTTCTTTGTTTTAAGTTCACCCTCAGATTCTAAATGCTTTATTCTTTTCTTTAAGTTTTCTATCTCATTATTTTTTTCTTCGACAACTCTATCATGTCTCTTCTTAGGTACAACAAACATAATTACAACCTCCTATATTTCATCTACTATTGAATCAAATGTTTTATGATAGATTATTTTTTCATTAGTTTTTTTATTGTAAAATACCGTAAATTCCGAAGTGTTTCTCTCTACTAGGTAGTCTTTACTATCAACGCCTAATCTATTTTCTAAAAACTCTTTCTGATTTCTAGTTAGTTTCTTTAATCTCTTCATTTGCTTTACTCCCAACTTATAAATAATTTCTTGTCTATTCCTGATTCATAATCAAACAATTCAGAATCAGATATAGATGTTGTAATGCCCATTTTTGCAAGTTCTTCGGTTATGCCGTTTAATATTTCATCATCTACATCTTTAAAATGAACTTCTGTTGAATATCTGCCGTCTAATATAGCTATATTTATTGAGTTTCTGACTTTATTTATAATATTTATTTTTCTATTTTGTTCAGTTTTTTTCTTTATTTTATCTCTGTATGAAACCTCACTATCTTCATCTTCATGAAAATAAGGTAGTAACGGTGTTATTTCTAATGATTCTTTTAATAGTTCTATTGGACTTGTATTTTCATTTTTAGTAACTAATTTATTTAATGTTTCATCTATTTCATCATTACTCTTACACAACATACCTTTAATTGTTTTTAATATATCTCTACTCATACTAATCCTCCTTATATTTATCATTTTTATTTTTCTGTCTTTGATCATATTCTCTTACAGCTAGTATATATATGTCATAACATTTAGTTGAATTTGGAATCTCATGTTTTTCTATTCCCATATCTTTGGCTATTTTTTGTGCTATCTTTATAATCTCATCCTTACCTTTAATTATTGACACCTATACCACCTCAATATGTTCTATATTTCTTAGTATCAAGTCATATGATCCTTTATCATTTTCTTTTATTATGAATTTCGAATTATCTCTAATATGTTCTAACTTGGCTGATATTTTAATCCCTGTATTTGTTTTTAAATACCTATCTTTTAGCATCTTTTCTGCTACTTTTTTATCTATATTAAAACTAGATAAATTATTTTGTTCCATGCTATTTATAAACTCTGTTTTAAGTTCTTTATCTTCAAACTTAAATATTCTATCTGCTAATTCTCTTATATCTATAACTGAATTATTTAATAAAACATGTTCAAGAACTTCTATTGCTCTATCACTTTTTATTATGTCTCTTACATAACCACTCTTAATCCATGCATTAGATAACCATACTTTAGCTGATGCTATAAATATTCTAGTTTTATATGTATCATCTTCTATCTTGTATGCTTCTAAAAACTCATTTATAAACTTAGAACTAATACGTTCTTTCTCCGAATCCTTATCTAATATTTCTAAGTCATACTCGCTATTTAAGCTGCTAATGCCTACTAATGCACATTGCTTAGGTTTTTTAGTATCTGATATTACTTCTTCATTTAATTTTATCTGTATATTAAACTTATCATTTTTAAACTCTATGGAATGATTATAAGATGCTTTATAGTCTAATTTTATTATTGCTACTCTTCTTTGGTCTTTAATTGTATATAAGCATATAACCAAATCACATGAATCCATATCTGAATTTATTTTTATTAAGTCAAATAAATATGATGCTATTTCTTTTGAGTTTTCTATAAATGTATTTTCATTATGTATTATAGATTCACAACATTCTCTAACTGTATTTTCTTTTTTATAATCAAATTTAGCTCTTCTTAATAAATCATCTTTGCTTACTTTCTTTATAATGCTTTGTAAAAACTTATCTATCTGAGGATTTATATTACCCTCAAAATCATTTAATATTGGTTCGTCTGATTCTTTCGATAACACGTGAGTTATATATCTATGAATTATCATTTCAATCTCCCTTTTTCTATGCACTTGTCACATATAATTTCATTTTTTATTTTTTCTAGTTTTATTGCTTTATTTTTATCAACTAGTACATTTTGCTTATCATCACAACATTTACACGATAATGTAAATATCACTCTAGTTTCCTCCATATTCAATCTCCTACTTGCACATTATGTAAGATACAGCTAAATAAGTTAATATATAGATACTCATAAACCTTATAAATGTGTTCATATTTTAACCTCCTATTCAACAAATGAAAATTGTCCATTTATAGCTTCTATTTCTATTCTAAGATTGGTTGAAGGACTCCATTTGATTAAATACTCTCTAGCATTCTCATATTCTTTTCTAGCTGTATTCTTGTAACTATTTACTCCAAAGTATCTTTTATAATCTCTCCATAATTCTGAAAACAACTTTTTACTTACCCTTTTATATGCTTGTGATGTTTTCCCTCCAAGGAGATCTACTGCTCTGCTCCTTGCTAATTGATTTAAGTTTTCTTGTTGTTCATAGTCTATAGTCATGTGATTATATAAATAATCAACTTTTACTTCCATTTGTTGTTGTTTTTTATCTATTACAAATATAGCTTGTAGTTCTTTTGATAATCCTTTTACTTCGTATACACCTGTTTGTCTTATACTTGGAAGTACTTCATCTGTTACCCAGTCTTGAAATCTTTCAGCTTCTTCTTTTCTAGATTTAAATATCAGTTTGTATACTCCACTTTCAGTTAAAAAATTTTCTCCTGCATTGTTTAATTTTCGGATGTCGGTATTAGCTATATCTAAATTTCTTAGCTTGATTTTTTGCTTTTCATTAAAATTAGCTATTGCATCATTTATATTTTTTATATCTAAGCATTCTGCTACATGTTTAGGATTAAATAAGATATTACCGTTAAATTCAAGTACCTCGACTCTCTTATTTTCAAATATCATTAATTTATTCATTTAAGATTCCACACTTTCTTTTTATATAACTTCTTTTAACCTTGTATACTGTTCCACGTAAACCAATTCATCTACACATTTATTGATTGTCATAAATGCGCTTGTATTCATATATTTAAGAGCATATTTATCTAGTAGCTCCTTCATATCATCAAGTATTCTTTGATTAGCTTCTAACTCTAATCCTTCTCCCCTTATCTCCATTTTTAATTATCCCCCTCAATCTATTCTCCGCATTGTAGCGTATATGTAAGGCATCCCATTATATGTATTGATGTATACTTCAGATTTCACAAATATATATCCAGGATTAGCTTTTTCCATTTCAAATTTTATTAAGTTCTGATTATCTTTCATTTCTTTTACTTTCTTTTTACTGAATTTTGATAAGTTTCTTGTAATATCAGGGTCTTTTAGATTTTTACTACAGCACCATCGTTTTTTACCCTTAGGGTCTTTTGATAAGTAATTACCTAATCCTGTAAAATGCATATCATCAGGATCTAGATAATCCATCTTACCTCTACTCCCAAATTTCCACGCCTTCTTTACTACTGTTATAGGTAATACTGCATTCATAACTAAATGATGATGGCATTCTATTTTTTTATCTTCTGAATACTCTGTAACAAACATATACTTTATTTTCTTTAATTTACTCTTAGTAACTCCATTTTTTAGTTGTTCTTTTTCATATTTCCTATTCAAAGTCTGTATAAAGTTTCGCATATGCTTTCTGGCTTCTTTATGATCTTTAGGTCTTAGTTCTTTAAAATAATTTAAAGTTAAGAAATAATCATCTTTATTAAAATTAGCATTTAGTTTCCTAATAAATTTCTTTCTAGCATTTTTATCATTTAGATTTTTTCGAGCTTCTTTGGTTTCTTTTCGTCTCCACTCATCAGGCATTTCCTTTTTTAAATAAAGCGGAAATACTTCTACTTCTCGTATTGGACCTGATGTTATTGTTTTTGTATCGAATATACACCCTGTTCTAACATCAACTATATTATCTAATTCAGTTTCACATTGAACTTCTTCACTTAATCTTGTATGTAATCTTTCATAATCACTTTCTATATATCTTTTTCTTAATTTACTTCTCATAACAGGTCCCCAAATTCCATATTACTTTGTTTATACTCACTATTTTATGAGTTAAATGTTATCACCTATTGCAAGTCCTATAAAAGCCTGCTCGACTTTTAAAAAACTAGCTTTCATTCAATTTTTACAAGTGTGCGATTTTGTTAAAATTACACACTTTTTTATATACTAATTTTCGATTTTATTTCGTATCTAAAATTTAATTATTCTTTAATTAATTTGCTTAATTCAGCTGAACTTACACCAAGTACACTAGCCGTTTCAGCTATAACAAAAGCATTCAACACATTAATTACTGTTTTTTTATTCTCTGAATTTAACATAAGTATTTTTCTAGCTAATTCTTTACTTTCTTTTGATTTACTCATATAATCACCTTCTTTTTTCGTTATTTTCTCGTTGTTAATTCAATAATACTCCGTTTTAATCCGCATGTCAACGAGTTTTTTTTATTTTTCGCCTTTATTTTACGTTAATATACATTTTTGTAAACGTAACTTCGTCGTTTTCTCGTTGACATTATATTTTTTTTATTTTATAATTAAGTTGAGGTGATAATAATGAATACAGACGAAAAAAATCTTGGAGAAAGATTAGAGTTAATCAGAAAATCTGAAAAACTTTCAAGATCAAAATTTGGTTTAAAGGTTGGCAAAAGCGAAGATGCTATATATAACCTTGAAAGAGGAAGGGCTTCTGTATCAAAGGAATTTATTGAATTAGTATGTAATGTATTCAATATCAATCCAAGTTGGCTCAATGATGGTGTCGGAGAAATGTATAACATATCATCAGCTGTAACAGATATAACTAATACCTTAGATAAAATTTTAGATTCTGAGGAATTATATGATATAGTTAATAAACTTATAAATCTTAATGATGAAAAAATAAAAATTTTATCTGATTTAGTTAGGGTTTTATCTGATAATGAAAAATAAGCACTTTATAAGTGCTTATTTTTTCGTTTAATTATAATAGAGTATATAAACTCAATAAATTTTTTATCTTCAATTTCATCAATAAGTTTTTTTATTTCTTCTTTCATAGCCCCTCCAAATATAAATATTCCTAAAGGTTTAACGCAAATAAATTTCCCTAAATATATAATTATTAGCGTTTTTATTTTACCATATATTAGAATCAATTTCAAACATCAGTTCCAAATATACGTTCGATTCTATTTTTTATTATTAATTTACTTATATTTAATACATTATTCACCTCTATTTTTTATATTTGAGCGCTCATAAATTCTTTAAGATAATTTTACCATATTTTTACATTTTAGAATGTGAATCTCAATCACATTTCCGACACTATATTTTAAATTTCCTTATATTTTGATAACATATAATTTAAATAGAGGTGTTTTTATTGATAAGGAATTTGAGAAAGAAAAAAGGTTTTACTCAATCACAACTAGCCGAATTAATCTTATGTGATAGAAGTTACATATCAAAAATCGAGACTAATCCTTCACAATTAAATTTAAGTTTTGATATTATTTATTACATTGCAAAAGCATTAGATGCTGATTATCTTGAATTAATTAATTATTTTGCAAAATGTAGAATGGAATATCTTTCCAAATAATGATATTATTTTAATGATACTATTATTCGGGGGATATATTCTATGAGCACTAAATGGAAAGAGATTCTAACAAAAGATCAATTTGAAATATTAGATAGTTATGACAATCCAAGAATAGATGACATTATAAATTTAATGAATAAATTAAATTTAGATATTAAAACTCTAGCTAGCTTTTATAAAGATAAGCTTGAAAATTCAAAAGTGAAAAAGTAGTAAAAAAGCATCAATTATGTTGATGCTTTTTTATTTTTATGATTATTATAATTAATATTTCTTAAACCATTGAAATCATCGATGTTAAAAAATTTTACATCGATGATAAAATTTTTTCATATCGATACAAAAAAAATTTACATCAATATAAAAAAATTTTATTTCCATTTTAAAAAAATTTATTTCGAGTTAAGAAATTTTTACTGCAATACTAGAGATTATATTCAGAGAATATAATCACAGATTATGTTTTTCTTTTTTATTTATTTATTTAACAAAATACTTGACTAAATGACGTCAGTATTGTAATCTAAAATTAGATTGGAGGATATTAATACATGTCAGAAAAAATTATTAAAAAACAAACAATTAGAATTGAAGAAAAGGAAAATAAAGAAATAAAAAAATATCTTATAGATTTAAATTTATCATTTCAAGAATATGTAATGAGATTAATAAGGGAAGATATGAAAAATAATGCAAAAGGGGGTAAAGATTAATGACAAAATTAAAAAGAGTTGTTATAAAGCAAGAGCTAGTAGAGTTAACAGGAGATTATAGAGCTGCATTAATACTAAATCAATTTATTTACTGGACAGAAAGAATGAGAGATACAGATAAATATATAAGAGAAGAAAAAGAGAGAGCGATGAAGGAAGATATATCAGTTGATATATCTGAATCTAATGGCTGGATTTATAAATCAGCAGAAGAACTAAATGATGAGCTTATGGTTGGGATGAGCAAGCCAACTATAAGAAAATACATTAAACAATTAATTGAACAAGGGTATATCCATGAAAGACAAAATCCAAAATATAAATGGGATAAAAAAACACAGTATAGACTTAATTTATATAATGTTCAATTAGATCTTGCTAAGTTAGGCTATGCATTAGAAGGCTATTCACTTCTTCCAAATATACAAATAATAGAAAATGAAGATGTGCACATTGATAACAATTTACAAAGCGAAAATAATTATATAAATACACAAGAAAATTTAAAAAGTATATCGATGCGTTTAGATGAGTTGAGAAATATTGAAGATTATAAAAGTATTTTTGAGCTTAAGATGAAGACAAGTCCTATATTTGCTAATTCAAGGAGTGAAACTCGGGACTTAATTATGGTTCAAGAGTTAAGAAAGCTAGGATATAATGTCAATATTTAATTAAGGAGAAATAGTATGTTGAATAATATTTTGAAAGTAAAAAACACCTTCAATAGTCTGCCAACTATTAAAAGTGTTCAAAATATTATTTATAAATTCAATTATTTAATAGTATATCAAATATAAAAAATAAATTCAATGTTACATATACACAATATAACAACAAAATATACCAATAAAACCATCATATTTAGGTTCTAAGAGATTTTATTAGTACATTCGATGCAAAATATTAATAAGTATTAAAATATGATTTCAGGATAAAAATTAAGAAATATATCAAGTAGGACTAAACACAAAAATATCGAAATAAAAAAGGTTGCTCTTTCATAAAGTATTATAAAGAGCAACCTTTTTATCTAAAAGTTATTATCTTGTAAATGGATATTCATTTCATATTCATCATTGAAATTAGTCCCTTTAATTGCATCTACCCAGATTCCATGATCTTCTTCTGATGTATCTTTATCGTCTAAAATATCATAGTAGTTAGAATAGAACCATGTACTATTTGGGTTATCAGTATCATATGTAAATGTCTTTGAACCTAATTTATTATCTCTAAAAACTAAATCTAATTTGTTATTTTTATCAGAGATAGATACTTCTCTTTTTCTATACCCTGCTTCAGCATTAAATTCCCCAGGATCATTAATTTCAATATCAGAGTTATTTAATATAGATAAAGCATCATTATAAGATACTCCTTTTTCTAATTCAAAGTATTTTGTGATTAAAAACTCTCTTTCTTTTTTTTCATTGATAGGATTACTTGTAGTACCCTCTAGCGATTGTTCATTTTGATTATTTTTTGATGAACAAGCAACTGTAGATATTAATAATAACCCTAATAATATCATTATTTTTATTTTTCTCATTATATATCACCTCAAGAACTAGATTAACATATAGTACTTTGAAAAATTTGTAGAAAAATGATAAAGTATAAAAAATATTTAAAAGTCATCAGTTAATATATTGTTAATATATCAACTTAATCATTGTGCGATAAATTTAAAATTAATAACAACTCAACAATATATTAACGAAAAAATAATGCAATAATTAATATATTGTTGACATCTTAACTATAATATAGTACAATAAATTTAGAGTTAATAACAACTCAACAATATATTAACGGATGGTGTATAGAATGGAAAATATTCAAAAAATCGGATTTGATTTTGGTAGAGGATATGTAAAAGCATATTCAGAAGTAGACAATATTGAGCATGTTTCAGTATTTAAATCAGTATTTGGAGAAGGTAGAGATATAGATTTATCTGAATATATGGACAAAGAAAATGAAAAACCTATTTATATAGAATATAACAAGGAGAATTATTTCATTGGATTGTTAGCTGAGAAGGAATCACAAGTACCTGTAAGAAACTCAAGAGATAGTAAAACAAGTCATACTGTAGAAGTATTATTTGCAGCAGCACTTAGTGAAGTAGCTGTAAAAGATAAAGTTGATGTTATGTTAGGTGTACCTTATAAAAACTATCGTAAATCAGTGTTAAAAGATGTTATAGAAAAATATAAAGGCAAAACAATAAAAGTTAAAAATAAAATAAATGGATCAACTAAAGAAGTTTATATAAATAATATTTCTATACTTAGAGAAGGTGATGCTGCATTAATACATGCTATAGGCGGCAAAATTAATGAAGATAAACCAGTTGGATTAGTTTCAGTTGGATTTAGAACTACAGAACTTTCATATTTTGACAAAGGATTTATATTCAATGATAAAATGTCAAATACAATTGAGTTTGGTAATAGAACTTTATTAACTACTGTTCAAGATGCATTAAGAGATAATAATATAATGAAAGATGTAAATGAAATAGATACATCTAATGATTACGATGATTTAAAAGCAAAGTCCTATTCTTTAGGATCTGAAAACTTAGCTCAAAGAATAGAGGATATTTGGATAAATAAATCAGAAATGGATTTATATGTAGCAGGAGGAACGTCTATAAACTTAGAATTTGATGAAGAATTTATAAGAGTTAAAGATGCTCAATTAGCTACAGCCAAAGGATTATTTGAAGTTGCAAAAAGAAAATTCTAGGAGGTAGAAAATTTGGCTAAGAAATCAAGTACAATACATGTAGAAGAGTTTGTATGGAAAGAGATAGAGAACATACAAAAAAATCAAAACATAACAAGTCGTAATACAGCTATTGAATATTTAGTAGCTGAATATAGAGGATTAAAAAAACAAGCAGGTAAATTAGAACCTATTGTTGATGATAATAAAGGGTGTGTTGAAAAACAAGTTGAAAAAACAATAGATCCATTAGCTAAAAAATTAAATATAATGGAAGATGATATGCCAGATTAGATAAATAAAAAAGTCAGTAGATGCTACTCTACTGACTAAAGACAATATAATTACATAAAAAGAACACATCCAAGATGGATATGCCCTATTACCTCGCAAGTAATAGTATATACCACTTGTATGTGAAATTCAAGGAGGATATACAAATGAACGAATTATTAAATGGATTAATTAAGTTAGAAAAGGAGCATGGAATGCTTGGAACAATAATAGGGATATTAATATTAGTAATTGTTACTATAGCAGCTATAGGAATAATATGTGCTACAACTGTAGCATGGTTAAAGATTACAAACTTTATATTACAATATTTCTTTGGATATACTTTGTAGTGAGGTATGGTACATATGGAACAGTTATATTTTGAAGAAGTCTTAGATAACCTATTTGTATCTAAAACTTGCAAAGAGTGTAAAAATGAGTGCAAAGTGTTATGTTTATCGAAAAATGCTCTAGTGTACTGTAAGAAATATAATAAAATAGACATAGAGTTATAAGAGATTATTATTTAGAATTCAAATTATTAAATCTATAAAGGAGGAATGAACATGAAAGTAAATACTGTAGAACAATTTAAGGTTTTAGAATTCATTAAAGAAAATTTCGAGATAGAATATATTAAGTTAGAATTAATTGATAGAAATTCTATAAAGGTTATAGATGCAAAAGGTGAAAGTTGCATATTCTATTTAGAAAATAACGAAATAAAATGGACTTAGACTAGGTTTATCCTAGTCTTTTTAAGTATATTCCTAGTAGGGAAAATACTTTAGTATATAAAGAAGTGTAGCTACATCATATAGCTACACTTCTTTATATTTATTAACTAACTCATTGAATAGCTTTTTGTCACGTTCAGCTATTTTAGCAAGTACTTCAACAAGTTGACTTACTGTAAGATCATACTGTATCGCTTTTACTTTAAGTGTCTTAACTAGATTGTCTTCTACACTTAGTGTAAGTTTACGCTTATTTGATTCACCCAAATTAATTCACCTACTTAATATATTTAAATTATATTGAGTAGTAATTCTATACGTATAGATAAACTCCTTCACAAACTTAATTTTTATGAGGTGAAATATGTGGCATAAAAGAAATAGTTTTATGTCTATTAGTATTTTCAATACTTTTACGGATTCATGTCAGTTTTGGAACCTGACTCCACAGAAAATAACCACTTATCAACAGAAATAAAACACTTATTAACAATAAAATAGAAGTTATCAACAAAAGTACCTCCTAATATTAGGAGGTACTTAATCACCTTAAAAATATGCTTTTTTTCTTCTTTTCAAGTTCTTTATTTCATTTTCTAATCTTTCACAATGGCAATATATACATAACCCATTATTATTCAAATCATTTACTAATACTTCTCTACCACACTCAATGCACTCGACAATTGCATTTACTTCAGATGATCTAAGTTTTTTATGAATTTTAATGCTACACTTAGGGCATAAATTATCGCTAGTTAATTTATTTTCTGAAAAATAATTGCCGCATTTTATACATTCTCTATTTTCTCCTGTAGCACATTTTTTACATATCCCATCTATAGAATTACTTTTATATATTTCAACTCCACATAAATCACATTCTATAATATTATCATTCTCACATAAATGGCAATAACCACCATGTTTTAGTAATTCACTATAAATTCCTTCTCTACCACAGTTAATACATTGACATAGTAAATGTTCTTCTTTACTACATTCTTTACATAAAAATTTATAATTACTTACTGTATTGGTTTCTAAACAACTTCTTAACTTTTTACACTTTCTACAAAATGTAGTTGTTAATATACTTGAACTATTCATATTTAATCCCCCTAAATTATAATAATATGTTATAATTTAGATGATAATACTTCCATGCCAGGGAACTTATTATCATCTAGAACCGTTGTAGTTCCAGCTACAGTGGTTCTTTTATTTTGTTTACTATTAGCTGCAATTATATCTTTCATAGCTTCTTTGCTAATAAATAAACCTTGTATTTCTTCCCCAGCGTTATATCCATCGAATATTTTTGCATGACCATTCCCTTTTAAATTTTCAAGTCCACTATCAGATCCTGCTATTATTTCAGATCTAATGCTATCTTTAGTTTTTAATCCAAGTGTTGTATTGATATTACATTTTATAGTATTTGGCATAATCTCATGGCTCGGTAATTGTGTGATAAGAAGTAATAACATCCCTGCTCCTCTACCTTGGCTTGCTAATATTTCTATAAATCTCTGATATGCTTTATTTCCCTTGTATGATGATATTTCCTCAACAACTATTAATCTATATGGTATTTTATATTCTTTTTCTCTAAATTCAGTTAAATCATCACAATCATATTTTTCAAGAATTTTATATCGTCTTTCCATTTCGTCAACTTCATTTTCAAGAAAATCTTCTACTCCATCTATTCCAGTCATGTAATTTACAGTATGTTTAGCATTTTTGAAGTCTTTTAAATCTACTCTTTTTGTGTTAATTATTGAAAACTCAACATCCCTTTTAGATTTGCTATTGACTAAATGACTTAGTATTACCCTTAGCATTACGGACTTACCGCCACCTGATGATCCTGCGATATAGCAATGTGCATTTGTAGATGCAGTAAAGTCCCATAATACTAATTTAGTAGTTTCTAAGCTATAACCGATAGGAATTTTAAAATCATTTCTTTTATGCTCAATAGGGTCATATACACATGTTGGTTTCTTTAATATAACTTTTATATATATTTTATTTTTATCTCTACTAAATCTTAAATCAGATTCATCTACATTTAAAAAGCAACTTATTTCTTCTGAATGTTCTTTAAATGCATTTAATTTTATTCCGACAGGAGTTTTAAAGGTATATGTTTTTATATATTCACTTGACGATATGTTATCCAATTTTGGAAACTCATTTGATTTGTTACATATATCAATTTCTTTAAATAATTTATCAAAATCATGAGTATTTAATCCTAATGCATTTTTACTATGTTTAAATAGTATTTTACAACTTTTAACTATGCAATCAGCTAATGTTTCAAATACATTATCACTCACAATAACAACCCCCTCATATTATATTTTTTATATTACTCATAGTAGTATCATCATATAAAACTTTAATACCTCGTAATTCTATTCGCTGTGGCATATCAGTAATAACTAAAAGCCTTGGAATAGAGTCCCAATTTACATTACTATCCAAAATTATATTTTTAAAATTTTTATATTTTAATACACAATCTTCAACTTTATTAGATAATTGAACTTCTAATACGAGATGTTTTACTTTTCCTTCTGGATCTTTATATTTTATATAAGCATCAGATATTATCGGGCCTAAAACAAATGACTTTTTAAACTCTAAAATTTCAAAATTATTTTTAAGCATATTTACTACTAATGATGTGATATACAAGTCGTGATTAATAATTCTTTTACTTGGCTTTTTATCAGCGTAATATATAAATGTATTCCCATCATATTTCATTCGGTTAATATATTCATCATCGCTTAATTTTTTCAACCTCCTCATACATATATTTTGATGAACATCAGGAAAGAATAATTCTTTTACATGTCCTCTATTGCATATTTCCACCATATTGATAAAATCAATTACATTTTTATCTCTAGTTTGCATAATAATCAACCCCTTAATTAACCTGTTATATTACTATGTATATGCTTATATGCATAAATATGTGACTATTATTTTTAAAAATCAACTAGGTTGATTTAGAATATTACTAAGTTTAAAGTATGTAATTTAAAGAGTTTAAAATAGCAAATCGAGCGGATGCGAGATGTTGATATTTTAAGTATGCATGAATATTTAAAATAAATGTGGTAATACTTATTAGTAATAACGAAGGGACGGTGTATAATATGGGTTGGTTCGATGATAAAAAAGATGATGATAGAAGTCATCAAGATAACTGTAAATGGAGTGAAGTAGATCATCAAGAATGGGATAATAAAAATTACCAATATTGTAGATTCTGTGAAGGTAGCAGACCTTTTAAATATGATAGATGTATAGTTTGTCATAATAATTAGAGGCATTTTTATGAATTTAGGATATGGATTATTAATAGGGCCAACTATATTATTTATCGGAGGGATAGTTTGGTGTTATTTAGTTATAAATGATTACATATAAAAAAGACTAGGATAAGTAATTACCTAGTCTTTTAGTTGATATTATGCAATTTGGTTATTAGTTACCATCTGCACTAGCTAAAGAATCCCTTATTTGTGTTCTAGTGCTAACACGACGAGTTGTTATTTATATTATAACATATGATTATAAAATAGTTTCGCTATCTTTATAATATATATTAATATGATTTGTTATAATATCATTTATTAGATAATTAACACTTCTATCTTGTTTCTTTGCAATATTTCTTAATATATTTAATTTTTCCTCTTCTATTCTTAACGAAGTAGTTTTATAAGTTTTCAATCCTTGTAAGTCCGGATACATTTTATCACCTCCTATGACAATATATTTATATATAATATACTGTTTGGTGATATATATAACTTGTACTATGTTTTATGATATTTAACCAAGATTTTGTATTTAAGTGTTCTTCTCCAACTATTTCCCCAAAACATATTAACTATTATAAAATTAAGTATTTTCAATACATTACATTAATCATAAAATCAAGAAATATATGTAATACCTTATTTATTAATTTATTTATTGCATAAAAAAGAAGGGACATTAAGCCCCCTCTCATTTATCTTATTCTTTATTTACTTTCTAAATGCAGCTATAAATCCACCATCATATCCTTTTTTAGATAAATCATTTATTCTTTGCTCTGCTAATTTCTTATCTTTAAATGATCCAGCTATTACTCTGTACCAAGTCATTTCATCTTTTACAAATGCATCTAAGAACACACCATCAAATCCTGATTTTTCTAATTTTAATTTTCTATCAAGTGCATTAGTTTTATTATTAAAGCTTCCTGAAATAGCTCTATAGTATACTTCTTCATTAGGTACTGGTATAGGAGCAGGTACTGATACAGATATAGTTTTATTTAATACACCTTCAACTATAGCTTTAGCTATTCTCTTATAATTATATAAGTCTATATCATCTTTATCGTCAACAAAGCAACATTCAACTAATAATGCTTGTGCTTTAGTTTTACTTAACACTCCTAAATTAGTTCTTATCTTCACTCCTCTATTTTTATATCCTAGACATTCTATTTTCGAGCATATTCTTTTAGCTGTATCATACTTAGTTCCAGATGTATTATAAACTAATACCTCTACTCCTGTACTTTTGCCATTTCCAGTCTTATCATTTGCTCCTGAGTTAAAATGAATTGATATGTGTAAGTCTATATCTGAATAAGAGTTCATTTTTGATACTTGTTTATTTACTATATCTGATACACTTGTACCATTTTCAACTGTACAGTCATATACTGTATGACCTTCTTCTTTTAGTAATCTTATGACTTCATTTTTAACATTCCTATTTTCTGTTGATTCCTTTATTAATCCTATAGCTCCACAAGCTACCTTATTATCTGGATTATGTCCTGCATGTACTGTAAATCTCATAATTACTCTACCTCCTTGTATTTTTTATTTCCTTGTTTTAACTGTTCTAATGCATCTACTAATTGAGCTGGTACTGGAAGTCCTATAGCTACTGCATTTTCTAATACACTAGCTCCTTCATTACCTGTATACCAAAAGCATACTAAGGTCCTAAAAATCCATCCATTACCAATCATCCTATCTATTAAGACCGAAAGTATTAAGACATAAAAAATAGTTAGCTTTTTAGCTAACCCTCTAAATCCATATTCGCTACTTAGTTGTTTATTTACATAACCTCTTGTAACTCCTGTTACATAGTCTAGTGCCATAACTGTAACTAATATCATTAATGATAAGTCCCAAGCTCCAAATAACCATGTAAATATAGTTCCTAAAACTGCCAACATACTATTCATATCCTTATTGTAGATGTTCATTTTAATATCCCTCCTTCTGTCTTATGACTTATATTTTGAAATATAGTGTAATAAGTTTTTTATTTGTATTAAAAAAGACCAGGAATAACTCCTGATCTTAGTTTTTATAAAGCAACACTATCTTTAAGTGTCTTTAATTTACTTTTATTAATTTGTAAATATATTTGCGTTGTTTGAGTTGATTCATGGTTTAGTATTTGAGATATAGTAAGCATATCTACATTATTATGATACATTAGAGTAGCCGAAGTTCTTCTTAAACTATGGGGTGCTAAATTATCAATTCCAATAAGTTTTCCAGCATTTCTAACACTATTTGCAACCCATGAGTTGCCAGCTTGTTTATATTTACCATGATATTTTGATACGAATACATATGGAAGATTTATACCTTTTGATTTATAGTATTCTTTAAGTTCTAACAACTTATTTTTAACATCCTCTGAAAAATAAAGAGTAACCAATTTAGGACCTTTTTCAATTACTTGTATTTCTCTTTCTTCAAAGTCTATATCATCCCATTTTATACTTCTTAAAGCATTTTTCCTTGCTGCAGTATTAATTGCTAATAATACAAGGGTTTGAGATGCTAAATCATTAAGTTCATGTATTTTAGACTTTAACTCATTTACTTGCTCCATCTTTAAAAAGTGTTTTTCTCTTACAAATACCTTTTTACGAGGTCTTTCAATATCATCAACAGGATTAATAGTTACCTTTTTCTTTTTTCTTAAGAATATATAAAAACTACTTATAGATGCTGCTCTACGTTGTAGCCTACTAGCCTCATTACCTTTCGTTTTACAAAACATAAGATACTCTTCTATATCTTCAGATACTACTTCTTTATATGTTTTATCTTCTTGATATAAATTTAAAAACCTAAACCATTGGAATAGATCATACTCATAACCTGTTATAGTTTTTTCAGATAAACCTTTTAACTCATTATGACATTTATAGAGTTGATAAGCTAACATATTTTGTTTATTGATATTTCCTTCTATTCTGATAATTTCTTTTGACATAACTCAATAACCATCCTTTTCATAATGCATTATAGAAAGTTGATTATTAAGTTATAACTATATAAAATATTTATAGTGTTCGATGTAATAAAAAAAGAACTATACTATGTAGTCCTCACCTGTTATTTCCTTATATTCTTCTTCTGTTATTTTACCTGTTTGCACGAATATTTTAACTTGTTCATTTGTATATAACCCATTTTTATAGTATCTTTCTATCTTTTCAAACCAATTCATATTATCTTACCTCCATCATAGCTATTTCTAATGTTAAATCTGCTAAGTCATTTTCTAAAGTTGATATCTTAGAATCTTTTATTGCACTATCTAAAAGTAAATCTGCATTTTCGGCTTCTAAAATGGATATTTTATCTTGTATTACTTCAATTTCTGTAGGCTCTTGTGGTGGAGTTGGTAATTCTTCATAACTAAATATTAATTCCTTAGTTTCAAGATTAACCATAACTCCTGTACTACCTTTAGATAATTTAGGATATTCACCGTATTCAAATTGCAATAACCCTATGCTAGACTTATCTCTTTCTTTTAATTCTGTATATATTTCATAATCTTCATCAAAAGAAGTTTCTTTTACATATCCTTGCATATCACCTATTATTTTTACAATATTTCCACTTAATAAACAATAATATATTTTAGTTCCTATTTGCTTAATCATATTATCACCTCTATTCAAAAGCTATCCAAGAATGACCATATATGGTACTCGGATTAGTGTTATTGATATATGAACAAAAATTAAAACCATTACTTACAATTTCTAAATAAAATCTTGAAGTAGAATATTCAGAATTTGAATACATATATTCATGATAATTTTCTACACCAAGGTGAAAATCACTTCCTAAAATAAATTTATAATTTTTATTAGTGTTATTTATTCTTAAATTTGATATTAATAGAAAAACTTTACTAGGTGTAAAATCTAAATTAGATACTATGCTATGTGTATTATAATTATAGCCATTACCTGAAATATGTGTGTGAGTTATATTTCCAAAATTTCCACTAGCCCATTTTCTGCCTCCCAAATCGCCAACTGTTAAATTTCCAACTCTATTAACCAAACTCAACATACTGTTATTATCTAAATCTGTTACACCTATGCTATTTAAATTGTTTTCTAATCTAGTTTTTAAATTATGTAACCCTTCAACTAATACTTTGTTTCTATTATTTATATCTATTAAAGAACTTTCATTATTTAGTTTCTCGATTGTAACAAGTTCATATTCTTTAGTTGGGACTTCAAAATCAGTTTGCCACCTAGCCACATTTGATATTCTAAACTCATCTATTTTACAAACTGGATTATGAGCAGTTACTCCACTTTGATACATGAAAAATTTGTTATTAGTATCAAATGTTTGAGTTTCATTTATTGCATCTTTAGAGGCTTTCAAAACACCATTTATAAAAATTTTTATAACATTATTTTCTCCTACTATTGCAATATGTGTAAATTCGTTTAATACTAAAGGCTCATTTACATAGAAAGCATCTTTATTTATTCCACACATACTACAATAAACTTTGTTTTTATCATATGATACAAAATTCAAACCACTTGAAAGGTGATATTGATATTGTTCATCAAATTGTGAAGGGTTAATCCAAAAATCTATAGTAAATCCCGTATTGCAATTCAATTCAATAGACTTATTAAATGTTATATATGATTGATTTATACTAAAGCAATTTCCAAATTTACCCTCATCGGAAATGGTAACACCATTGTTTGTAATAGTATAATTATTACAAGAATCATTAAAATCGTCACAATGAAGGAGTAATAATGTATTAGTATCAAAAATAGACATTATTATTCACCTCCTTGTATCAATTCTAAAATATTATTAGATATTTCAATCCCTCTTAACCTCTGACCATTTAACTCAGTTTCAAGATTTAAAATACTTGTTTTATTAGCTAAAATAGCCTGGTTTATATTAGCTTCACCTTCAAATTCAAATTCAAATAAATTATCATTATCTGTTAGTTTTACTTTTGTATCAATTAACTTGATATTTTTTATCTTATTATCTAATTCTAAAATATCATTCTTTGTTGCTAATATAACGGTGGGATCTACTTTAAGAGTAACAACACTTGTATTAGATACTTCTATTATCATTTTTATTATAAGATCTTTTATACTACCATCACCTGCGACAGGCTTATATGTTTCAGGATATTTACCTATAGCTATTAAATTCCCTTCGTTATCAACTGCGGCGGCTTCTCTAACCATAAACCCACCATCAGTCCCAGGAATTAAAGTTTCTAATACTATCCAATTAGGATTTTCTTCATCAACTCTTATTGAACTAATATTACCTTCCCACACTTTATTCTTTAATTGTGTTTGGTCTTCATTTGGATTATAATATGACCCATTGCCATCTCCTATTTGAAATTTAACTAAATCAATTTGATGACCTAAAGCTGTTGCATTTGCTATTTTAGCTTTACCTATTTTAGTTAATATTGTATAAAATTGTTCCGACATTTAAATCACCTCTTTTTAGGATATAAAGTAATATTTTCAACTCCACCACTATTACCAATAGCGATATTAAAACTACCTTTTGATAATAAGTCTTTTGGTGACCAAGGTAATACTGCGACTTCTTCTCCACATATTGTAGTTGAGCTTATATAAGTATTAGATTTAGAAACCGTATATATTTCTATTTTTTCTAAATGAGATCTAGTATTTTTAACAGAATTAATAGATTCTTCAAATTTATCTAAAAGTAAATTTATATTATTCTCAACATCTACTTTTACTTTAAACATAAAAGGCTCACCATCATACTCAAACCATTCAACTAACTTTGAACTACCAAATATAGCAGACAGTAAATGTTCTACACCAAGAGGAGTTCCTTTTAATCTATGTATTCTTTTAGAATCCTTTATTAAGTTTCTTTTTACATGTATAGGAAAATCAACACTATAAAAATCAACATGAAATTGCCATGCTAATTCATCTAGTGTTTTATCGTCTAATTCATCTATTCTCCCATATATGAATGCTAGTTTAGATTCTTGCGCTAGCTCTCTAAAAATAGGAGTTAGTACTTTACACATAGCTATAGTTGTAGGATCTTGTTTCATATAACTTGTTTGAAGGTCTAATAAATCAATATTATTTAAATCCATTAATCCAAACCTCCATAATTAACAATTATATTTCTTACTTTACCAACATCTATATTTTGTATATCTGTATGAGTAGGACTAACTAAATCTATTTTTCTAACTGCAGTAAATTTTTTACTAATATCATTAGATAAAACAGAGTATGTTGCCGCATCTTGAATTCTATATCTAAGTTCATCTGGATTAATTGGATTTCCAAGCATAGATTGTTGCCAATTTATATAATCTCGTATTGCCCCATTAGATAAATCAAGGTTATCACCTTCAACCTTTTTTCTATATATAGATTCTTCAGATGAAAAGTTTTTATCTAAGTAATATGTTAGCTCTATATCATACTCAACTTCATTACAAGCACCTACTTCTACTTTATCAGTCAAAGGCCTTCTATCACGTCTTGAACAACTTTCTAAGACTTGCTTTAAAATTTCTTCGCTCGGAGTGATTGCATTTTCTAATAATATAATTATTTTAACTACTCCAGGTGAAGGAGATATAACTTTAGCATCACTAACACTAGGATGAGCTTCTTTAGCAAAAGAAATATAAGCATCATCTGGTCCAGCAGTTGATGCAGTTTCTTGAGATAGCCTACAACGTTCTTTATATCTATCATCAGATTCAATATCTGCTCCACCTGAAGATATTTCAGTATTAACTATAGATTCAACAAATGGTATTAAATCAACTATTAATTTTATTTGTCCTGGAATAAATCCATTATATTGAGGACCTGTATGTTGAGCTTCAAGTATTCCTATAGCTTCTAACGTACCAGCAGATATTACTACATCATGTTTAATATAAAAATATATATTTCCATCAGGTGAAACTCTTGTATTAGCTGGAATTACTACATCCTTTTCTTGAGATTTACTGAGTTTACATTTACATAAACAACTTGATTTTTTAGCTTCTAATCTTTTTGTAAAAAAAATATCTTCTCCAATACTATCAAGCTTTTCATTTCTTGAGTATCTAAGAAGATTTTGTTTAGCAGAATCGTTTATATTATGTTTTAATCCAACTATCAACGGTGTTAGCTGTTGCAAAAATATACGTCTTTCATCGCCAGGGTATAAAGGTTCACCTAATATTTCTTCAAATTCATTGATTATTTTTAAGTTTATTTCTCTTGCATTTGTATCAACAAATTTTAAGTCGTTATTCAATTTCAACCACCACCCTTATATTTATTTCTCCTGTTTCTAGTTGATTTATATATACATTTTCAATTTTTACTCGAGGTTCATATTCTTCTATTAAATCATATGTTTCAGCTATTAATAAGCTCTCTATTTCATTGAAGTTTTTATCTAAGTTACTAGAATCTCTTCCCATAATTCTATCATAGGCAACTTCATACCTTACCGTATTTAATATATTTATTATATTTTGTATTATCCTTTCATGACCTGATGCATTCCAGTTAATACTTGAATTACTTGAGTCAATATTATATATCATTATCCATATAACTCCTTTTCTAAAGCTTCCAACTTAGCATTACTTTTATTTGAACTACTTTTAGATTTACTAGAACTACTCTTAGTACTTCTTTTTTTAGTTTGTTTTGATGACTTAGATGTACCTGCTTTAGATTTACTAGAGCTACTCGAACTAGAACTTGCAGATGTTGAGTTATTTTCTTTTTTACCGGCTCTTACATACTCTGAAAATTGTAATTGCAAAGTTGATTTTAAAAATTCACCACCAGGACCTATTTTAGTATCACTAGTATTTACACTAGTAAGTAAAAACTTATATGTAGATAGATTCTTATTACCTATGATTAAATGATGAGGTGTTTTAGCATCTCGTATTTTAAACCAGTCTTGAATCTCATTTCTTACATTTACATTTTTTTGTTTTATTAATAATATATTTAAAGAGACTTTATCTAATCCAGGACCTTTTATATAACTAGATGGCTTACTATTATCAACTTCCTGTTCATCTACTTTTAATTCTCCACTCATAGTAAATTCATCAAATGTATATAAATGATTAGAACTAACTTTAAAAACTTTGTTTGCAAAACTTCCTATTATTGACATTTAGCAATAATCACCCCCTCCGTTTCAGTATAGAATGCTGCTATAACTTTATCACCGATATTTAAAGTATTTATATCTATATGATGTGCTAATTCTAGGTTATAAGAAAGGTTAGAATCCATAGAAGGCATTATTATTCTTATATTACTAGAATCGTTTATAGTTGATATAATTCCTCTAATAATCATACTAATCAACCTTTCTAGCATATATATAACTTTTATCATTAACAAAGTCATGCTTTATATTTTCAATAAAATACTTTCCAGAAAAAGCACCTATATTTTCTAATGATATAGTGCTTGATCCTGCTAAGTTAGTGTTTAAATTAATACAAAAACTAGCAGTATTTATATATTTATTTTTATATTTTAATAAATTAAAACCAAACCTATTAGACTCGATAACATCCGAAACTCTAAGGTTTGGTTTAAGTGTACTTGCATTTATTTTATTATCAATACATTCTGTTTTTATATAATCTTTAGCGAAATATTGTATTTCACATTTAGAGAATGTATTTAAATTACTCTTTTTTAGTTTATATTTACCTATAAACTCATCAGGTGTAAAAACTTGAATAGAGTTTAAATTTTCAAATGTTTTTTCATTATATATAATTAGTTTATCGTTTGTAATTTTAGCTCTATATCCTTCTAAAATACATCTAGATACTAAGAAAGAAAAATCTGTTTTACTAATTTGATCTAATCTATCATATGTATAATCAACTAAATCATATGTTTCTAAATCTAAGTTAAGCCTATTTGCTATTGTATTTGCTAAATTTAAAAAGTTTATATTTTCTAAAGTAGAAGATTTTAACTCTTTATATTTTCTCTTTAATGGATTAGCCTTTACAATACACTTACCGGCATCAATTTCTACAGTATCTATATACATAATTCCACTTGAAAATCCATTTTTGATAATTTCAATAGATTCATCAGTATCTATATCCCAGATTCTCCAGTCATTATCTATATCTGATATGCAAATTTGTAAGCTATCATATATATCTCCTGCATTATCATCTATAATAGCATTTATTATATTAATATCATTAGATATATCTTTATTGTTAATTTTTATAATCAAAAAAATCACCTCTTCCAAGGTGGTAATGATTCATTACTTTGTATATCTATTATAGGTATTTTAAGTAATATTCCTGATTCAAATACTATAACAGAACAAAAATCAGGATTTGCATTAATTATTTCACTAGAATAGTATTCTTCATCATAAAAATCCAAAGATATACTATCAAATGTATCACCTTGTATAGTTTCATACTCATCATATGCTAAAGATTGGCTCATTTATATTAATCCTTTCGTGATCTTCTCTTATATTATTAACATATTCTTTAAATTCTTCAAATAACTCTCTCATAGCTTCTTTTATTTCATCTTTATTGCTTCCACTAGCATTTATGCTCGGTTGGAAATAATAATTACTTACAGAAGAATTATCAAGATTATTTGTTGCTCTATTTTTATTATTTGAATTATCTCTTGCTTTTAAAACACCTAAAGGTTTATGTACAAGAGGTTTATTACTTATATCTATATTTTTAAAAGGTTGTGGTGTTATTTGTTTATTATTAACACCAAGCATTCTACTTGTTTGATTTAATAGTTGAATACTTCTCTGATTATTTTTCTTCAATGGAATAATAACTTCAGGTCCAGCTTCTCCTACTAAGCCATAATGAGGACTACTAATAATTCCACCTCTTGCATATTTCTTAACTTTACCCTTTGATGATTTATCACTTCCACCACCTACATTAGGGATATTAGGGATATCTATAAAAGGTATTTTATTTATAAGATCTATCATCTTATTCAAAGCATCTATAACTGTATTACAAGCATCAACACCCCATTGTTTTAAATTGCTAAAGAAATTTGTAACAGCATTTCTTACACTATCAGATGTATTCCATAAGTATATAAAGCCTGCAACTAATAAACCTACCGCTAAAATAACAAGCCCTATAGGAGATGTTAAAAATGCCATAACTGCTCCAAAAGCACTCATCAGTCCAGTACCTATAGTCATTGCTATATTTAAAGCTCCTTGCGCTCCAGCTAATAAGAATGTTTTTACTGCAGAGGCACCTTTCATAACAGCATCCCATGCATAAAGTCCTATTATACCTGCTGTTAATCCTAAATCTTGCATTTTAGCAAATAATAAAGGTAAGTATTCTTTCTTAGCTAATTTTAAAGCTCCTGCTAGTCCTGATATAGTATCAACTGCTCCAGATACAAAACTTACTGCTTTCCATGCTATAAATGAAACTCCTATAAATTTTATAGTACTCATTATTTGTGGTCCATTATTAAGTACATAATCTGCAAATTCCATTACTTTTGGTAATGCATCATCTATTGCGTCAGATACATCAGTAGCAAATTTCCCTAAACTTTTTTGCAAATCTTCAAACTTACCACTTTTTTGTAAATCCTGTAAATTTTCACTTAGTTGCATAGCTTTATCCTTAACTACATCAAAAAAACTTCCATCTATAACTAATCCATCTTCACTTATACCTGCCATTTGAGATAAGCCTGATTTCCAAACTCCAGATATAGTACTCATTACACCTTTAAAACTTTTAGCCTGAACTTCCATACCACCTTCAAATCTATCTTTCATAAGGCTCATTAAAGCAGCATTAAAAGCCCTTTGATTAGTTATTTGACCTTTGTTATTTACTACTTCCATTTTTCCTAACTTTTTATTTGCTTGCTTAACTATTTGCTCTTTTGTAATACCAAACTCTTTAAGCCTTTCAAGTTCACCTGTCTGAGCATCGGCTACAGCTTCAACAGCTTGATCCATACTTTTACCCATAGCTGAAGCCATATCACCTATATATGGAAGTACCTTTTTAGCTTCCATTCCATAACTTTGTAACTTAACTGTCCCATCAACTATTTCAGCTGTTTCAAATGGTGTTTTATTAGCATAATCAACAGCCCATTTAAAAGTTTCCCCTGCTTTTTTATTATCTTTCATAACAATATTTAAAGTATTCCTATATTGTTCCATTGAAGATGCTTGAGAAACCATATCTACTGTTAAAGCAGTAGTAGCTACTGCTCCGGCTACTAAAAGTGCTTTACTTACACGACTAGCTTCTTTTTCTACATCTCTTAAAGACTTTTTTAATTTATTAGCATTATTAGTCGCTGAAGAAAGCCCTTTTGAGCTTGATGATGTTTGACCTAATGAACGATTAAGTTTATTAGAACTATTATTTACATGTTTAAATGCATTAGAGGCTTTAGAGGCAAACTTAGTTACTGCATCAAAAGCTTTTTGAAGAGATGGATTAAGCTTACCACCAATTATTATATTAGTATTAAAATTTTTCATTTATCACCTCTATTATTTTGATTTATTTCTAGCTTCTAGTTCATCCGCTAAATCAAAATAATACTCTATTAACTCCTTTATAGGCATTTCTAAACAATCCCTACGAGAGTTAGATGTTTCTAATGTTATTTGAGCGATAGCTTTTCTAATAAATTCATATGGTGTAAATCCACCTAATTCATGAAAAAACCCCTTATAATGCCTATTGCATTTACATAGTCCTTCATTGAAAGTCTTTGCATATCTGTATAATCTAACCCACTTGCAATTGCAAATAATTGTGCATGTAAAGGTGTATCTATCTCGGGAGCAATAACTACCATTTGTCTTTTTGCTAATTCTTGTATAGCTTTTTCTATAGAAGCACCTGTTAAGTTATCTGTATTATAATCTATATATTTTTTTTCTTCACCATCAATCATTATAGGTTTACTTAACTTTAATCTGTTTGGATGCTCAATAACTTCTATTTCTATTACTTCTTTATTTTCACTCATAATAATTTCCTCCTAATTTAAAAGCAGTCCTATATAGGACTGCTCTATTTTTATAATAATGAATTTATTGATTTAGTTTGGTCTACTCCATTTACTTTGAATACACCATTTAACTTATCTATTTCTAGTATATTTTTACCATTGGTTACTCTTTTATATGAAAGTACTTCATATTCATAACTTCCATCCTGCCCAGATCCTGGTTCTATTTTACCTTCTCCAATCTTTTTAGGAACACATTTTATAAATGCTTTATGGCCTACAACATCTGATGATGCATTAGATGTGTTTATTGCATCAGTTACCCATCTTATTTCTATATCTCTAGCAGACATAAGTAATGCTAAATCATCGGGTATATTTGATACTCTTGTTGATATTGATAAACTCATACTTCCGACTTGATATAATGAAGGTAAATCTATTTCTCCTACTATTCCAGCACCTTTTATTGAATCTGTTAAAAACTCTATTTCAGGTAATTCTACACTAACTGTATCTCCTACTTTTTTACTAGCTACATATACTGAATAATTTATTACTTTATTTCCTATTTTCATTATTACTCACCACCCATCATATCTTTTATACCTTGTGAGCTATATTGTATTTTTTGAGTTAATGACTTCGCAGGTATTGTAGCTGTAGTAACTGTATCAAATACAAAATTCCCTTGCATTAAATCTGATACTGTATTATTAGAACTTCTAAATGAAATACTTCCAAATAATAACTTACCTTCACTTACAAGAGAATTTAACCTTATTTGTTCAGTATTAATTAATGCATCTATATCATTCCTAGTCATAGGAGAATCAATTTTATCTGCATTTCTCTTTTTAAAATCATTATTTAGGTATATATCCATACGTCTATTTACATCAAACATTTCTTCAGGTTTATTTGTTTCTCCATGCTCAAAGTTACTCATATGAGGTCCCCATAAAACCCACTTCCCACCATAAAATAAGGCTGAAGTTATTCCTTTTGAATTTAACTTGTTTGCAATTTCTATAGTTAATTTAACTGGTTCACCTGTATCAGTTACTAATCCTGTAATGTCTATAACTTTATTCGAAGGAGTCTCACAAGGTACCCCTCCATTTTTCACATCTGTTTGTTGAGTTCTAACTATAGCTAAAACAGACATAAACACATTTTTCCCTTGCATTTTACCCATTGGCCAGCATAATTTTTCATCTATTGAAGATAAACCTTTTTCAGATTTTTTCTCTAATGCTTGATTATAATTACTAATCGAAGGATCTAAGTCTGTATATACTATACTATCCCATTGACCACCTATATTTTTAGATAACTCTAATAATTTATTTCTAACTGCAATTTCTTTACCATGTCCAGGAACACATAATATATTTGGGGCTATATTTAAATCTTCATATATAGTCTGAATACAATATAACCCTTTTCTCTCTCCTGTATTAGAATCATAACTACCTATTATATCTTGAGGGGCTATATTTATATTAACCTTACTATAATTTAAAGTTACACTTGATTCCACATCTGTTAAAAATGTAATTATTATATTACCAGTTATAGAGTCTACATCTGTTTTATAATCAGTACCTAATATCTTATCCTCTATATTTATAGTACTTACTATTGCATCTGAGCCTAATACTATCTTTTTATTAAGTACTGGAGTTTCAGTAGCTTCAACTTCTAATTTATTTAAATTAGGATCTAATACATTTATTAATATAATAGGCCCCAATGGTTGCACTTTATTTTTAAAGTGAGCAAATATAGATGCAGATAATGTAAACTTATTAAAATCATCATTATCGCTATATCCTAACTCAATTTGAGCATCGTCTAAACTTGATATTAATATAGGTTTATTAACTTTATTTGCACTATCTAATACTCTATGAACTGGAGCAACACCAATGTAAACTGGTATTGTATTTGATGTAGTTACTATCTGCTCATTTGAAGGTATATATTCACCATATATACCATGTTTATATGTATTCATGCTTTTCCTCCTATAAAAATTCATTTAATGATTGAGCTATAGGTAATAAATTTGTTCTTACCGCAAATATCATATATCCAGCATAATATGGATATATTTGCTCATCATAAAAGCCCCACTCAATAGGTTTTTCAACTATAATTCCTATTTTAGAAGGACTTTCATTCAATATTAATCTTATTTTAGTTATTAAATTTAATATATCTGTATATCCTTTGTAGTTTGGTATTGTATTACCTTCAGAAGTAAATCCTGGGTCATACGTTTGGATATTTAATCTTATATTTAAACTTACATTTTCACCATCATCTTTGCCTTTATCATGACAAATTACAATACCTGGTATATCATAATCATATTCATGAAGACAATTTTTAGGTGGAACCCAACAGCTATAAATTGCTGGATTTACTAATTCATATTTATCATCGTTATTATTTTTCTCTAATTTAATATCTTTTAAATTATCTTTTAATAATTTTTTTATCGCATCTAAAACTTCTATATCCGTTGTCATAGTTTATTTAACCTCCATTCAATCTCATGGTTAATTCTCTCCTGTAATTTTTCTCCAGATAATCTTTGTATTTTTTCAATAACTTCATCATTAGAAATCATTTGAGGCACAGATAATGTCCTTAAAAGCCTTACAGGAGTTCTTGACTTACCTTCTCTCATCCAAATATGAGTTCCTCCATTCATTGTTTGAACAAAGGCAGAAGGAGAAGTTTTTACAACCTTATATCCTTCTTGTTTCTTTATTTTCACCTTAACTTTTTTATTTTTAGGCTTAAATTGTTTTGGATTATGAGGAAATTTAGTTAAAGATATAGTTTTTCCTCTCGATTGTATTGATGCATTTAAACTACTTTTACTAGCTCTTTTCTTTCTTAAAGTAGCATTAACTTCCTTTTGCTTTATAGAATACATATTAGTTACTTCTTTTTTTGTTAACGTTACAGTGTAATTTAAAGTTCTATTCAATGCTGATGCAGTAGCTCCAGGGATTTGTTTTGGAAATCCCTGTAATTTTATAGCTATTTGTTTTATTTCTTTATCGTTGATAAATGTATTATTAGCCATTAGCTTACTGCTCCTTTCAAGATAATTTCATAAATACCTACATCAACTCTTACATCAAATATCAAATATTTTCGTCTATTAAATGTTATAACTTGATCTACTTCTGGAGGATTTATAAAATCATCAACTTTTGCAAAAAATAATATATCACCTACATGTATTCCATCATATTCTTTTTTACTTCTATCTTTTAACCTATCATAGTCAATTATAATATTCATAGGAATACCATTTATGTATATTTTTTCTGAAATTTCATCAAAAAAAATAGATAAATCCTCTTTGAATGTATCTAATAAATTATTCATTATCCTATTTTTACTATAGCCGTTGTAGTACCTGATACTTTAGGTTCAACAGCTATACCTGCAACAACATCTCCTATAGTTGTTGTTATATTATTTGACTCATTAAAATAAACAGTATCTCCTATATTTATAGTTTCAGTTGATTCTGCTTGTATTTCATACACTCCAACTATGCTCAAAGTTCCAACTTCATTTGGATTTATATTTGATGCTGCAACCCCTATTCTTTTGCTTATTTTAACTACATCACCATATGCGATTACTTCCTCTGTATTATTATGCATTTGTACTGTAGTACCTTTTCTTATATATTTAGCCATATATCACTACCTCCTATTTACCTGCATTTTTATATAAGCCTCTGTAATCTATTGCTGTAACGCCATAATCCATGTATATTCTCCACTTCATACCTAGATTATCAAAAGGTATATTACTTTCTAACGTTGGTGTTTCTGAACCATTTAGATATGTTACTTCTATTGTATCGCAATCATACGGGCTAGCTGCTAAATACCAAGCATCTTCACTGTAAACATCAAGTTCAGGGTCTACTATTAATTTTAATTTATTATTAAATGGATTTACTATATTAGAGTTATTGTAAGCAGGATCTGATATAGAATGTAAAAATTGTGCTGCTTGAGTTTCTAAAGCTGCTGGAACTATTAAATATTGAGGTGATATATTTAATATCTCATTTCCTCTTAAATTCTTTTGTGTTCTCATTGCTCTTCTAGCTTCACCTATTGTTTCTACACTTATACCACCAACAGTTTTTGCTAAGTTAGCATGCTTATTATCAAATAACGCTACATTATCATATATCTTAGGATTTCCACCTAACATTCTATATACTAATTTATTTATACCTCTTTCAGCAGCTCTTACATATGCTTGAGGTAATTTAGTTATTATTGATATATCATCGTTTATAAGTGCTTGTCTTGATATACTGAAAGACCTTCCATATGTTAAAAGACTTGTCTTAACCCCTTCATCTTTCATTTCATCATGTTCAAACTCACCATTTTCTGTTATTAATTTTAAGTCTCCAGCTTCACTTATTTGATATTTTGTAGTAGCTTTAAAATCTGGATTACTTCCTTTGCTTACCCATTCTTTATATGTTGATGGTTGAGCATTATAAGCAGTTTTCATACTCTTATTGACAGTATTATCTAATATAGATGCAAAATTACTTCCTGGAGTTAATGCTTCTCTAAATAATTTTTCATTGTCATATCTTGATGCATCCAATATCCCTTGATGTCTTAAACATTCTACAGCTACATCTCTAAGCCTTAAGCCTCTTAAATCTGTTGCTCCTGGTGCGGATTTCTCAACTTGCATTCCTGCTCTCAGTAATATAGAATCAGATACCGCATCTCTAAATTTATCATTTTCATCTCCAGTAACTTGTACATTTGCTGGCACTGGAGCATTTTTACTTCTTAATTGTTCTAATATATGATTTTTAACATCATCTACAGTAGAACCATCCTCTATAAATCTTTGTCCATCTATATCAAATTTTCTACATAATAAATTTATTTCAGATGCTCTTTGCCTCTCTAACTCTAATATTTGTCTTTCATTTGTTGAGTTACTGTTAGTATTTGTATCCATACTTCTTTTACCTTCTCCTTCTGTATTTATATTTTCATTTTGTGAATTTTCATCAGAATTAGTATTATTACTTCTATTATTCTCAGAATAATTTTGAGATTCTTCTGATTCATCATCTAAACATCTTCCAACACCAACATTTTCATCAGCTGGAACTGAAACTATAGAAATCTCATTAGGAGTCCATCTAGTTGCTATATCGCAAGGTCCAATAAATCTGCCATTGCTAGATACTTTTCCAATTGCAACTTCTTCCCAAGCATCAACAGAATAACCTACAGAAACCCCTCTAAGAGTTTCATTTTTTACTTTTTGGAATATCCTTTCAGATTCTTCATCTTCATCAAATCTGACTATAGCTCTTCCTTTTTTTTCAGCTTCATCTATCCATGCTCTTTCAACTTTTCCTAATATTGAATTTTTATTATGATTAAATAGTAGTACACCTATCTCATTTAATCTTGTTAAATCAACAGCTGATATGTCATGGCTTAATATTTCATTACCAAACCACCTTGTCACTGGTTTTTCTGAACTAAATGAAAGCTCTATACTTCTCTCATCTTCATTTATTTGATTTATCTCTGCTGATATTGACCTAGTATTACTATTCTTGGTTTTGAACTTCATCTTCGGCATTTTCTAAATCACTTCCTGTCAATTCTTTTTGATATTTTAACTCTCTAGATCTTTGTTCTAAAACATCTCGCCAATCTTCTCCTCTTTCAGCACAAACTCTTGCAAGTGTATCTATATTAGAATCTATAGCTGCTTGATTAGCTTTAACTTCCTTAAGAGGATCTATCCACCCCCAACCTGAAGAAATCCAGATATGCTTTAAATATCTCATTTTATCTCTATAGAAGTCTTTTATTTTTATAGAGTTACTTAAAATTGCTGCATTTAAAAATTCCTCATAAACTTCATTTAAAAAATGGTCTATAAGGAAATCTTGAACTTCTCTATATGATTTTTGATCTTCTAATAATCCTTGTCTCGCACTTGAATAATTAACTTGAGACATATCTCTACTTATAGATTCATAACTTAGTCCTTGACCTGCTCCTATAAGTCTTAATTGAGACGTTATGAAATCTTTAGCACTAGAACTTGAACTAGATGGATTAACAGCCTTTACATCTTCACCCGGTTGTAATTCCATTATCATTCCTGGTGTTAAAGTTAGTTGTTCATATCCACTTTTACCATCTTTAGTTCCTGAACCTCTACCTAATCCATTTCCACCACCACCTAATTTGGTTATAAATGCACTTAGGCATGCAGTTACTCTTTCTTTAACAGATACTGCTTCTACAAATTCATTTACATCTCTAACTCTTCCCATAGTACGAGCCATTTGAGATATTTCTCTAACTTGAGAAGGTCTTATTTTTTTATATAAATACAGTACTCTATCAGCTTCAATTCTAGTTGTTTTACCTGTATAATAACCATCTGGAGTATATTCTTTAAAGTGATATGCAATCGGCTTATTATATTCATCCAACTCTATACCACCGATTATTCGATTATTACTATCTTCACTTCTCCAATTTAAATTTATGTCTAAATCATCAATTTCTCTAGCCTGCAATTTAAACGGTACTATTCCATCTTCAGTATAATTTTTTATAAATATAATAGCCCCATCAACTCTAATTCTTCTTACTGCCATTGTACAAAGTTCTTTAAAACTTTGTTGTCCTGTTATATCACAATTTTTAGGTTTTTCCCATTCTCTAAATAATTCTTCTATTTCCTTATTTAAAGAATCTAGTTCATTTCCATCTTTATCTAGAATTTTAGCTTGTAATTTAAACCCTCTACCTACTACATTTCTTTCATATGCATTGATTATTGATTCAGCTATATCAGAATTTCTTTCTAAATCTCTTGCTCTAGCCCTTATTATATCTCTTTGCATTGAATCTGTTTGCTCTGCGGTAGAGTTAGCTACATTCCAACCTGAATTTCTTCTACTGTTACTTCCTGAATCATAGGATCTTTGAGCTGCTTCTCTGTATGATATTCTTTCATAACCTTTTTTAGGATTGATATATAAAATAGCTTTATCTAAGAAATTCATTATCTAGTATCAAACTTAGCAACTACTGTATTGCTTCTTTCCTTTGCATTTATTTCTGATATCATAGTTCTTCTTTCATCATAAAGAGTTTTTAAATCAGCTCTTTTTATTCTTCGTGTTCCTATTTGATATTCTTGTGCACCATTTTCTATAGCTTCAATAGCTTTATTTATTGAATTTAGTCTATCATACATTAAATCCACCTATCTTTCTTCTCTATCCAATCATTATTAATAGATCTCTTATCTACTTCCTCATATACTTTTGTAGCTTGATAAGGCTCAATTTCTTTAAGATATCTAACATTTAATAAATCTGCTGCTGTACATGCATAAACTTCACAGTCTAAATAATGGTTATCTGCATGAGCTGTCTTAGTTTTCCAAACTTCAATTTCTCGGCCACCTTTTTTTACTTTCACTTTATGCTCACTAGTTATTTGCTTAGCATAATCTTCATCACAACAGTTATATACCATAAAACTTCCATTACCATTGGCTCTTTTAAGTCTAGTTGTTATAGTTTCTTTATATTGACTAGTATTTACTAGTACTAACCTCATTCCATTTGCTTTAGATCCTATTTTATCTATAGTACTTAACTTATATCTACTATACATTTGATTACTCGAACCTTTAACCGGAACTACCCAATCACTATTTAAGTAGCAAAAGTCATATACTTCTTCTGTTCTATCTCCAGAGTCTATACAACATAGATTAACTTGAAATTCTTCTCCAAATTTATTTTTATATGTAGCATTCATAATTTCCTCTATATCTTCAAATGTTGATACACTACCATGAGTTATGTTCCAACTTGTATAGTTAGCACCCCATGCACGTATTGTATAGTATAGCTTTGATTTTTGAACGTCTACACCTGCAGTTAATATTTGAGCATCATTTGGTATTACAAATTCCTCATATTCACTTTCTCTTTCTTTTACAACATCTGAGTTAAGTTTTAATTGAGTTTCCTCCCAAGGCTCTGCTAACCATGAGTTGACAAAGTTTTGCAACATATCAGGATAATCTTTTGACTTTAAAAACTCGTATGCTACATCACCAAACCTTACCCAAGGTGAGTAAATAGTATTTAAGTGAAATGCTAACTTTTTTCTACTTGAGCTTTTATTTTCAGCTTTCCATTTACCATTTCTAAGCATATTCATTTTATGTCCATCATTTATTTTACCTTTGCATTTTTCACACTCATAATATGCTACATTTATAGCTTCAGTTGCATCTATATCTTTAGGCCATTTAATTTGTTTGAATTTAAATTGTTGATATGTTGCGCAGTGAGGACATGGTACATAATAATATCTTTTTTCATCTGCTCCTTCAAATGACTTCCATACATTCCCATCCCTTACTGTTGGAGTTGATGTAAGAAATATCTTTTTATTATATGCAAATGTCTTTGTTCTTTCTCTAGCTAATGAAATTGGGTCTGATTCTTTTCCTGAATTTGGAGGGTATTTATCTACCTCGTCTAGAAATAAATATCTTATTGGTCTAGATGCTAAAGATGCTGGAGAGTTAGCTCCTGATAATACAACATACATTCCATTAAATTGTAATTCTAAATCTTTAGAATCTCTTATTTGATATCTTTCTTTTAACTGAGGTGATATTTCTACCATTGTTTGTATTCTATTTTTACTAGCATATTCTGCAAGGTCCAATGTTGGATAAACAACAAGAGCAGGAGCAGGATCTTGCGCTATTACATATGCAAGCATATTATTCATAGCTTCAGTTCCTCCTACTTGAGTCGGTTTGCAAAATATAATTTCTTCAACTTCATTATCATTGAATGCATTCATAACACCTTCAAGATATGGTGTAGTGCTAGTTCTCCAAGGGCCAGGAGCAGCAGAAGTTTTTGAGTCTAATATTCTATGTTTATCTGAAAATTGGCTGACAGTTAAATTTTCAGGTGGCTTTAAAGTTTTAAGACATTTAGAAAGCCATTTTGACCATTCAACCTTTTCGTGATTTTGTTTTTGGTGGCTCATAAACTCCATTTATACACATTTGGCTTAATGCATCCTCTATAACATCTTTTATTTGGCTTTCTGCTTTTCTAGCTGTAGTTTGGTCTACATATAAACCTATATCTGTTGCAAGTTTTCCACTTAGACCCATTAGACTTCTTTTTAGAACAATAAAAAAGCGGTTAAGTTCATTAATAACTTCTTCCCGCTTTAAATATTCACCTTTAGCTATTGAGTTTTTTAAATCCATATTTTCAGCTTGAGCTTCTTTATATTTCATTTCAAAATATAATTTCTTTTCTTTGAAACTCATATCTTTAGAATCATTAACAGATTTTAGGTTTCCTGAACCAACCATGCCTTTCCATTTTAAAACCTCGGCCAAATCCCACCACCCTCGGCTGTGCTTAGGGCAACCTTCATCTGCCCATTTTTTTATGGCCATTCTTGATACACAAAGTAATGCACAAAGTGCTTCAGTATTTATGATTAACTTTCCGCCTTCATCCTTGTATTTAACAGCCATACAGCCACCTCCTCATAATATTTTTCAACCTAATTTTTGTAAACTTGTAAACCAAATTTTTTTTATTTTAGTAAGCCTTACTTTGGGGTTAGCTATACCCTCGATGAGTGCCTGGCTTCCGCTCTCTTTGATGAGCTGGCGCAGAC
>OGXG01000136.1_pt1 | contig 39865 bp, 30 predicted proteins | sample 1576251 | NCBI WGS metagenome assembly OGXG01 (sample SAMEA3541533, study PRJEB24748) | human gut metagenome | biome: human gut; feature: human-associated habitat; material: faeces | place: China | collected 2012
CGTGCCGAAAATACTCGGAGGGCAGCCTCCCGGAAAAATAGGTAATGCCGACACTTATAAACCACTTACTTTATGTAGGTGGTTTTCTTTTTATAATTTTTTATTTCCGGTCGGACCGCAGGGTGGTACCCAAAATATCATTCGTTTTTTACAAACTCTGATATTTTGACCACTACTAAGTTCTTTTTGCTCCTTTTATCTGCCACTGGCAGCAGTCGCAAACGAACCTCGGAAAAATAGGTAATGCCGACACTTATAAACCACTTACTTTATGTAGGTTGTTTATTTTTTTGGTTGATATTGATTTAATAATATGATACTATTAAATTGCTGGAGGCGGAATTCTATGAAAAAAATTATTGCAATTATATTATCAATATTTATTTTATTAGGTATTTGTTATCCTTGTAATATTTTAGCTGCAACATTGCCAACCGTCGGTATTTCTTCTTTATCAGTTAAGGAAAATAACCGAGTTACCGTCAAGTGGAAAAAGAAATCTAAAATCACGGGCTACCAAATCCAATATTCAACCGACAGTAAGTTTAAAAAGAACAAGAAATCAATTAAGCTCAAGAAAGCAAAAACAACTTCTAAAAAAGTTTCAAATCTAAAGGAAAGCAAGAAATATTATTCCAGAATAAGAACATATAAATCATCAAATAAAAAAACTCGATATTCAAAATGGTCTAAAGTAAAGAGTATAAAAACTCAAAAAGAAACACATTGTACTAATAATTGCAATCATAGTATAAAATGTGGCAATATTGGAAGATGGTTTAATAGTAGAAGTGACATAGAAACATATTGGAAAAATCAATGTAATGCACTTGCAGAAAAATGGGATAAAGGAGAAATATCAGATAGCGAGTATTATTCAAAATCGCCATATGGATATGAGTGCTGGTCTTGTGGATATTGTGGCAAATGGACAGGTAATTTTAAATATAGGTAATATATATAATATAAAGTGAAAGGTAAATAAATGAAACGGATAAGAGATATAATATCTATTATATTATCAATAATAATATTGACGAATTCAATATTATTTTATACTACAGTTTGGGCATCAACCAAATTGCCTTCGACATCAATTAGTATAATTAAAGTTCAAAATCAAGCATTTACTGTTAAATGGAAGAAAAAAACAAATATTGCAGGATACCAAATTCAGTATTCTACTAACAGTAAATTTAAAAAGGAAAACAAATCAATAAAAATAAAGAGTGCTAAAACGGTATCAAAAAAGATAACCAAGCTAAAATCAAACAAAAAATACTATGTTCGGATAAGAACATATAAAGGAAAAAAATATTCAAAATGGTCTACAGTAAAGAGTGCAAAAATCTCAAAAGAATCAAAATCTAATAAAGACAATATTCATAAAGAAATGCATTGCACAAACAATAATGATCATAGTATAAGCTGCGGTAATATGGGAAAGTGGTTTAACAATAAGGACGAAGTTAGAGCATACTGGGATGAAGTAGATATTGGATATTTCCAACAGTACCAGAATGGAACAATTACATTTAAGGAATATGGAGAAAAATCTCCTTGTGGTTATGAATGTTGGTCTTGTAGTTACTGTGGCAAGTGGACAGGTAATTTTAAATATAACTAAAAGTTTATATAGGAGAAAAATAATGAAACGGAGTATATTTATAGTAATAACAACAATTATATTGTTAATATCAATAACATTTCCTACAAATGTTTTTGCTGCTCCTATTTCAACTACAACAATTACATCAGTAAAAGCAGAGAATAAAACAATTAAAGTTAAGTGGAAGAAAAGAGCAAACATTACAGGCTATCAGATTCAGGTGGCAACAGATAAGAAATTTAAGAAAAATGCTAAAACTGTTGTTGTGAAAAAACAAAAAACAACTACAGCAACAATAAAAAAACTAAAATCAAAGAAAAAATATTATGTGCGAATCCGTACATATAAAAATTCAAATAATAAAAAAATGTATTCTCCTTGGTCTAAGGTAAAGAGTACAAAAACTCCGAAAACGACAAAATGCAAAGAAGACAATATTAAAAAAGAAATAGAAAACCATTGTACAAACAATAACAATCATAGCATAAAATGCGGAAATATGGGAAAGTGGTTTAACAGTAGAGATGAAGTGGATAATTACTGGGTGCAAATAGATAATAATTATGCAAAACAATATTTGAATGGAACAATTACATTTGAGGAATATAATAAAAAGTCACCATACGGTTACGAATGTTGGTCTTGTAGTTATTGCGGTAAGTGGACAGGTAATTTCAAATATGATTAAAATTATGACATTAAATGAAGAAATATACAAAACTGTTATGAAAATACCATATGGCAAGGTTGCAACTTACGGGCAAATTGCAACGCTTTGCGGTAATCCTTATTATGCAAGGGCAGTCGGTAATGCGCTGCATAAAAATCCAAACCCTCAAAAAATACCTTGCTATCGTGTTGTAAACAGTAAAGGCAAGCTGACAGAAAATTTCGCCTTTGGTGGTTTGAAGGTGCAGTCGGATTTGCTTATAAGCGAGGGTATCGAAGTAATTGACGGCAGAGTTAATTTAGAAAAATATCAATGGCGTGGCTAAAATATTAGATTATAATTTTAAATCGTTGATTATAATATTATTTTTATCGCTACATTGTGATACATTATAAACAGAAATGACGATTACTATTACACAAAAATTAAAATGGCTAATGAAATTTTAAACGCAGAAAGCGTTGTAAGGAAATTAAGGAGCAATTCTTAAAACAATATGGATATTTTAACTTTTTTAAATGAAAACATTACAACTAAAACTCCGCTTAGTAAAATTTTAGATGTATTTTGCAAAATGTGTGAAGTTGAATTGCCCAAATCGCAATTACTTTTTGAAACAGGCGTGTTTTCATTCACTTGTGATGAGCAATATTATTTTTCGCTTGTAAGGCAATATGAGGCGGAGAATGATGGATACAACCAAATACATATTGATGTTATTTACCCGCCTACAAATCGAATCAGTGACCTTTCACGCGCCGATTGGATAGAAAATGTTGATGAATTTAAACAAAAGGTGCTTTCGTCTGAGGAATATTCAATTTTAAAGAACGAGCCTATTTTTAAAATTGATATTTATGATGATGATACGGAGTAGGAAATATTATGGTTGAATTTTGCAACTATATAAAGTTCAAAAGAAGAAATTTGGTTTGATTAGATTTTAGAAGATTAGAAATCGTTACATAAAAAAGGCGTCATCATTGGAAAAATCCTTTGATGACGCCTTTTATTATTCCTTTTTATCAAGTAAGCTGATTGCTTCTTTTGACATAGGAATAAGAATTATTAAGTTTATAATTGTCATTAAGCCTATTCCTACATCGCCTAAGTCCCATACAATTGTATATGCCTGAAGCCCGCCGATAAACAGCATAATAAGAGCGATAATTTTATAAAGTGTTTGACTCCACCAATTGTTACCGCACAGGTATGCCACATTTGACCTTGCATAAAACAGAATTCCGATAAAAGTAGAAAAACTGAAAAGAAACAGAATTACAGCAACAAATATCGTGCCGAAACTGCCAAGGTGATAATTCATAGCACTTTGAAGTAAATCCATACCTTGCTTACCTTTTGTGACGCTTTCCGGAGCCAGCAGCATAATCATAGCTGTGCAGGTGCAAATAACAATAGTGTCTATCAAAACACCGAGGGATTGAACCATTCCTACTGTTTCAGGCCTTTTGCCATCGGCAGCGGCAGCAGCACAAGGCGCAGAGCCTGAACCTGCTTCGTTTGAAAATAAGCCTCTTTTAATTCCGTTCATTAAAACAGCCCCGAATCCGCCGCCGGCAACTTGCTTTATACCAAACGCTTCTTCAAATATTCTTTCAAATACACCGGGCATCAAGCTGATATTTTTAATTATTATAAATATTGTGACAACAAAATATATAACCGCCATTATGGGAACAATAACATCAAGCACTTTAACCGTTGCATCTTTTCTTAAAACAATTAAGCTTGATATTATTACAAGAATTACTGTTGTATAAATCGGCGGTATTGAAAATGCATTTTTAAAAGCGGATGTTACGGAATTGCTGATAACTTGGCTTATGCCGCACCAGCAAATAAGCCCAAACATTGCAAAGAGAATAGCGATAAATGATTTCTTAATTTTCTTCTTTCTCTTTTTTTCAACATAATCGTGAATGTAATAAGCAGGTCCGCCGTGGTATCCGCCGTAAAGCGGGTCTTTCTTTTTATGAAGCTGAGCAAGCGTGCCTTCTGCATATGCTGTTGACGCACCTAAAAATGCCGATACCCACATCCAAAACACAGCGCCTGCACCGCCGACGGATATGGCGGCTACTACACCTACTAAATTTCCCATACCTACTCTTGTGGCGGTGGAAACTATCAGCGTTTGAAAAGTTGATAAGCTTTTTTTATCATCATTTTTTTCGCCAAGCGCCCTAATCATTGTGGGCAGCTTTCTTATCGGCATAAATTTAGTTCTTATCGTAAAAAATATTCCTGTCGGAATAAGCAGAATGACAAGTAAAGGTATGCCTATGCTTGTCCCTTTGAAATTAAGCGTTATTAAATCTCCCCAAAGGAAATTATAAATACTTACAATTATATTTGACATAAATTCCCCTTATATATTTGACATAAATTCCCCTTATATATTTGACATAAATTCCCCTTAAATAAAAATCACCGATTAGGTTTACCAACCGGTGATTAAAATCAGATTATTGCTTTTTTAAAGCTCTTTCAAGCCATACTGCACCTAAATCAAGTGCATTGAAAAGGCCTTGCTTTTCACTTTTTTTAATAATCTTTTCCTTTGGTGATGTAACCGATGGGTCGGTATCAATAAGCTGTATTGCAACTTTGCCTGATACTTTTAATCCTTTAATATCTTCATCGCTGAGAATATTAAGGCAAACTACATATGCCTCACTCATACTTCCGTAATAGATAGTTTTGCCACATCTTACCAAAGGCTTACCTTTGTATTCTAGGATTTTTTCCTTTTTGCTTTCTGCCAAAGATAACCCTCCTTTAATTTTAATCGAGATAGGACTTTACCATTGCAGCCAAAAGCTCATCACGGTCAAGTCGCCTTATCAAACTTCTTGCATTGTTGTGAGTGGTTATATATGTCGGGTCTTCGGTCAAAATATAACCTACTATTTGGTTAATAGGATTGTAACCTTTTTCCTGCAATGCGTCAAAAACCTCAGTCAAGGTTTCTTTCATAACATCCTCGTGATCGTCACCAATTCTAAAAGTCATAGTTTTATCAGTCATGGTAAAGTCACCTCCCTGTAAAGCATTATATCTTAATTATATACATAATTATTCAAAATTACAATACCTTTTTTAAATTTCATTTCAAAAACGCTTGACTTAATAGGTGTTTTGGTTTAAAATCTTTGTATAAATTAAATGCTATGACTGAGGGCATTTGCCGCAGTAGTTGATATTTTTGCATTTTAGAGAGCTGTGTATTTGCTGAAATCACAGTATTGCTTTTATCAATGAATTTCGACTCACGAGCTTCCTGTGAAAAGCAGGGCGTATTTCTGCGTTAAGGATTTTGAGTGGCACATATTTATGTGCAATTTGAGTGGTACCACGGATATAATTCGTCTCATTTTTATGAGGCGATTTTTTTATTGTTTAATTGGAGGGAATTATGGATAACAAAATTTTAAGTTTGAAAGAAAAATTTGTGTCCGAACTTGATAAGATTGATAATCTTGCTGATATTGAAAGTATCAGGGTATCATATCTTGGCAAAAAGGGCAGTGTTACAGACCTTCTTAAAGGTATGAAAGAACTTTCAAATGATGAAAGAAAGGCTTTCGGCCAAAAGGTTAATGAACTCAAAGGTCTTGTAAACGAAAAAATTACAGAAAAAACAAATGAACTCAAAGAAAAGGAAATTCAAAAAGAAATTGAACTTATGCCGGAATTTGATTTATCAATGCCGCCGGTTATGGATAGGGGTTCATATCATCCTATTACACTTGTGCAAAGGGAATGTGAGAGAATATTCAAATCAATGGGCTTTACCGTTGAAGATTACAGCGAGATTGTAACCGACTATGAATGTTTTGAATCACTTAATATTCCTAAGCATCACCCTGCCCGTGATATGCAAGATACTTATTATCTTACAAACGGTCAGCTTTTAAAAAGCCAAACTTCAGCTGCTCAAAATGCTATCTATAAAAAATATAGAGATGCGCTTGTAAATGACGGTGTTCCGATTAAAGCTATTTTCCCTGGCAGATGCTTTAGAAACGAAGCAACAGACGCTTGCCACGAAAATACTTTCTTCCAAATGGAAGGTGTTATGGTTGATAAGAATATCTCTATTTCAAACCTTATTTATTTTATGAAAACAATGCTTTCCGAAGTATTCCAAAAGGATATTAAGGTTAGGCTTCGCCCGGGCTTTTTCCCATTCGTTGAACCCGGTTTTGAACTTGACATCAGTTGCCTTATTTGCGGCGGTGAGGGCTGCCCAAGCTGTAAGCACAGCGGTTGGCTGGAACTTTGCCCTTGCGGTATGATTCACCCTGAAGTTCTTAAAGCAGGCGGAATTGACCCTGATGAATATACGGGTTTTGCATTTGGTTTAGGCCTTACAAGACTTGTTATGATGAAATATGGCATTAAAGATATTCGTGATTTAAACAGTGGTAATCTTAAAACATTATCACAGTTTACAGACGATGAAAATTAAGAGGGGAGGAATTAAATATGTTTTTATCAATGAATTGGATTTCAGATTTTGTTGATTTTACAGGTCTTGATAAGGTCGAGCTTATTCATCGCTTCTCTCTTTCTACTGCCGAAGTTGAAAACGAAATTTTCTTCAAAGGTTCAGATATTAGCGGTATTGTTGTAGCAGAAATTAAATCTGTTGAAAATCATCCTGATTCTAAAAAACTTCATCTTCTTAAGGTTGACGCAGGTGACGGTCAGCTTACAGATGTTGTATGCGGCGCTCCTAATGTAAGAGTCGGCCTTAAAACAGCTTTTGCAAAAGTTGGTGCAAAGATAGGTGAAATTGAAATTGCACCGAGGAAGCTTGCAGGCTACACATCAAACGGTATGTGTTGCAGTGAAAAGGAAATCGGTATTTCTGATGATAACAGCGGCATTATGGAAATAACAGACGATTTGCCAAATGGTACCGATATTAAAGATGCTTATCAGGTTGATGATATTATTTTTGAAGTTGATAATAAATCACTCACAAACCGTCCTGATCTTTGGGGCCATTATGGCATTGCCCGTGAATTTGCAGCCCTTGCCGGCAGAGAACTTAAGCCCCTTGAAACTGTTGATTTATCACAGTATAACAATTTACCGAAGATTGATATGAAGATAGAAGACCCTCTTTGCCAAAGGTATTCTTGCTTGCAGGTTGAAAATATCAACACAAATATTTCGCCTGTTAATATGCGTATCCGCCTTTTCTATTGCGGAATGAGAGCTATCAATTTCCTTGCAGACCTTACTAACTATCTTATGCTTGAAATGGGTCAGCCAATGCACGCATTTGATTCGCGCAAGGTTGAAAAAATCAGAATTAAGCGTTTTGATACACCGTTTACTTTCCAAACTCTTGACGGTGTAGAAAGAAATATTGACGAAAATACACTTATGATTTGTAACGATAATACCCCTGTTGCAATTGCGGGTATTATGGGCGGACTTGATAGTGAGATTATTGATGATACTCACACATTAACCCTTGAATCTGCCACTTTTAATGCTGTTTCAATTCGTAAGTCAACTGTTCGCCTTGCTCACAGAACAGACGCTTCTATGAGATATGAAAAATGCCTTGACCCTGAAATGACAGTACCTGCCATTGCCCGTTTTGTTAAGCTTATGACTGATATTGACGGCGGTGTAAAAGTTGTATCATCACTTACAGATGAATATGCTTTCCATTATGATACCGTTGAACTTGATTTTGATAAAGCTTTTGTTGATAAATATACCGGTATTGAAATCGGTAATGATACCATAATTTCAACACTCACTTCACTTGGATTTGACGCAAAAGTTGAAAATGATAATTTCAGCGTAGTTGTACCAAGCTGGAGAGCTACAAAGGATGTTACAATCAAAGCTGATATTATTGAAGAAATCACAAGAATTTACGGATATGATAACTTCGCTGTTCATACAGCGGTTGCGCCGCTTTATCCTGTGCGCCCTGCTGTTGAAAAAACAGATGAGGATAAGATTAAGGATATTCTCGTAAATCATTTTAATCTGCACGAGCTTCATTCATATGTTTGGGCTTATTATGATGAATATAAAGCATTGGGTATTGAAGTTGAAGATAATATTAAACTCGTTAATGCTACAAATCCTAATATTGAAACTATTCGTAATTCGGTAATTCCTACACAACTTTGCCAAGTTAAATATAATACTTCATACAGCACTGATTTCGGTGTGTTTGAAATCGGCAGAGTTGCAAACGGTCTTAAGGATGACGGACTTGTTGATGAGCATAAAATGCTTGCTGTTACACTCTTCAGCAAAACCAAGAGCGTTGAAAAGCTTTACTTTGAACTTCGTGATATGCTTGCAACTTTGGCAGATAATATTAAGCATAAATCACTTGATTTTGAACCTGCAAAGCAAATGCATTCATATGAACATCCAAGAAATCTTAATACCGTTATTTGTGACGGTAATGAAATCGGTACAATCGGCATTGTTCACCCTGTTGTATCTAAAAAGATTGATAAAAAAGCTTCGGTTGTATTTGCTCAAATTGATGTTAAATCATTTGCTCAAATTGCAAATGCAAGTATCAGTTATGAAGAACCGTCAAAATATCCTGCTATGGAAATTGACCTTTCATTTGTAACAGATAAATTTGCTCCGATTAAAAATGCAATTGTAAATGCAAAGAGCCAGCTTGTTAAGAAAATTGAAGTTGTTGACACCTATAATGACGGTGAAGCAAAGTCTATCACAACCCGTATAACATTCTCTCATCCTGAAAAAACTCTTACTCGTGAAGAAGTTATGGATATTGTAAATACAGTTATTGATAAACTTGAAGCAGACGGAATTAAGCTTAAAAAGTAATAAGCAACACAAAAAATCCTCACTGAAGAAGTTCTTCAGTGAGGATTTTTTTATCATTTAATATTTAAGTTTTAAAATCATATTAAGTACATTGATTGCACTTCGTTCAAGCTCTCCTCTTGTAAGTCCGTTTTTAAGTCCTACTGTTTCTAACAGTGATTTATCAGGTTTGTATTTCTTTTCGGTTTTTTTAAATGAACCCGGCATATACACATCAACTTGTGAACGCACGCGGTATGCATTATCACGAAGGTTTGGAAATTCGTGGCTTTGTGAATGCTGCATCCACCAGTCAGTCATAACAGAACCGTCAAATCCCCATTCTTTTCTTAATACGGTAGTTACCAAGTCATAGTTATAATGGCTCCATACACCGTTTATTTTGTTATAGCTTGTCATAATATTAAGCGGCTTTGCTTCTTTCACACAAATTTCAAAGCCTTTAAGGTAAATTTCTCGAAGTGCACGCTGGGAAACAATCGAATTGTTAACAGTTCTGAAAGATTCCTGATTGTTGCACGCAAAATGCTTAGGGCAGGCAGAACCTCCGCTTGCCTGAATACCCTTTACATAAGCAGCAGCCATTTTACCGGTGAGAAGCGGGTCTTCACTGAAATATTCAAAGTTTCTGCCGCAAAGTACATTTCTGTGAATATTCATACCCGGCGCTAAAAGCACATTAGAACCTGCATTTCGGAGTTCTCTGCCCATTTCTGTTGTAAGTTTTTCAACAAGTTCTGTATTAAATGTGCTTGCAAGTGCAGTGCCGCAAGGAATGAGAGATGTATATTTTCTTACTCTTATTCCGGCAGGCCCGTCTGTTGTGATTACAGGCGGAATACCCTTTTTGTTTAATTCGGGAATAATTCCGCCGAATGCACCTGCATTTCCGGCAACACCGTAGTTGCTGTCCATTCCGCCTTGCCCGCGGGTGAGTGCTTCAAGTTCCTCGTTATTTAAACTTGATACAAATGTTTCAACACTGATTTCACCTGATTTTACCAGCTCAAAATTATAATTGTGAACAATATGGCCTATTTCTTTAGGTAAGTTTTTAATTATTCTTTCACGAAGATAAGGCTTTTCAGGTTTAACCGTCACTTTTTTCGGTATGTATGAACCGTTTATTTTGTGTGCAATAATTCTGTCAATGTATTCTTTCGGCGCACATATTGCTTCGAGTTCTTCAAGTACTGTATCTTCACTGTATTCAAATGAACCTATTTCTTGTACATCACGCACATTTTCACCAAGGAAGAATTTATATTCGCCTTTTTCTAAAATGTAAGCATATTTGTGGCCCGTTATTCCCGTATCGTCAAATGAAGCAAAATTATATGCCGGTACTTCAAGATCTATTTTTTGGCTTTCTCCGGGTGCAAGTTCGGTAGTTTTGTCAAAAGATACAAGGCTCATAAGCGGTTTCGTAAGTTTGCCTTGCGGTGCCCTTGCAAAAAGTTCAACTACTTCTTTGCCGGCATATTTGCCGATATTTGTAACTTGAACCTTGGCTGTCATTTTTTCTTTATCTGCTTTAAAATCGAGCAGTTCAATATCAAAATTGGTATAGCTTAAACCGTAACCGAAAGGAAACAGTGCTTTTTCTTTTGCAAATGTTTCAAAATATCTGTAACCTACAAATATATCCTCAACATACACATTGAAAAGCTTATTGCCAAAATGCTTTGCACTTGGGTAATCTTCGTATTTAATTGCTATTGTATCTGTAAGTTTTCCCGATGGGTTTACTTTACCGTAAAGTACATCGGCAATTGCATTGCCGCTTTCCATTCCGCCTTGCCAAGCGTAGATTATGCCTCTTAATCTGTCGTTATAATCAAGCACCCATTGCATATCAATTACATTGCCGCAGTCAAGTAAAACTGTTACATTGCTGAAATTGTTGCATACTTGGTCTAAAAGTTTTCTTTCTTCGTCTGTTAGATAGTAACTGCCTTTTGTAAGCGTGTTTTCCCTGTCTTCACCGGCTGCACGCCCGATTACTACGAGTGCAACATCGCTTTCTTCGCTTGCTCTTTTAACCGTTTCATCGTCAAGGTGAGGCTCTTCAAAGCTCATCGGCCAGTGGCCCCAAAAGCCGTGCGGTGCAGGATTGTTTTTTGAAAAATCTTTGTAATAATTCAAAAGCCATTCGTTAACTTTACCGCCCGCATTTTTAATTCCGTCAATCACATTTACAAAGTAAGGTGCGTTTACATCACCGCCGCTTCCGTACCCTACATAAAAATAATCAAGCTGGCACCTGCCGAATACAGAAATCTTTGTATCCTTATTATATGGCAGGGCATTGTTATTTTTTAAAAGGACTATTCCTTCACCGGCAGCTTCTCTGATTAGATTTGGCATATTTCCGAATATATCCCTTTCGCCCTCTGCTTTCACTTCAAGCTGCGATACCCCGCCGCTTGAAATTCTTTCGGATATGGTGGAAACAACCTTGTCAATTTTGTGTTTAAGTTTCATATCTTTTATTCCCCTTAAAATGAAAACTATTTCAATTATCATTATACATTATCAAAAAATCAATGTCTATATCTTTGTATAAATTTTCTATATGTGAACATAATATCTTTGAAAACGCAAACAAGAAAATAATTGGAGGAATTCAAATGAATTTAACTAAAAAAACGGCGTCAATTTTTCTTTGCGTCATTTTGAGCATTTCAAGCGTTCTTGCTTTTACTGCCTGCGGTAAAAATAACAGCAATAATAATACTTTAGACAGTACAAGCAGTGCCCAAAAGGCAAATGTGACGGTAAGATATTTGAACTTTAAGCCTGAAGTAGCAGATATTTACCAAAAAATCGCACAGGAATATGAAAAGGAAACAGGTGTTAAAGTAGTTGTTGAAACAGCGGCAAATAATGAATATGAATCTACTTTGGCTGCAAAAATGTCAACCAAAAGCGCACCTACTCTTTTCCAAATTAACGGGCCTAAAGGATATTCAAATTGGAAAGAATATTGCGCTGATTTATCAGACAGTGAACTTTATAAACATTTAAAGGATAAATCACTTGCAGTTACAAGTTCTGACGGAAAAGTATACGGTATTCCTTATGTTGTTGAAGGATACGGAATCATTTATAACAAAGCAATTTGCGATAAATATTTTAAACTCGACGATAAATCAACCGATTTTAAATCAATGGAAGATATTGATTCTTTTGATAAGCTCAAATCTCTTGTTGAAGATATGCAAAAGAATAAATCAAAGCTCGGTATTGAAGGAGTTTTTGCTTCAACTTCATTAAAATCGGGTGAAAATTGGCGCTATCAAACTCACCTTACAAATGTACCTCTGTTTTATGAATTTACAAAAAATAAAATAGATTTAACATCAGATGATACTTCAAAAATCACTTTTGAATATGCAGATAATTATAAAAATATATTTGACCTTTATTTGAATAACTCAACTGTTGATAAGGGTAAAACGGGTACTAAAACCGTAACGGATTCAATGGCTGAATTTGCACTTGAAAAATGCGCAATGGTGCAAAACGGTAATTGGGCTTGGAGCCAAATCAGCAAAGTGAAAGGAAATAAAGTTCAAAGCGAAAATATAAAATTCCTGCCTATTTATACAGGAGTTGAGGGCGAGGAAACACAAGGCCTTTGCATAGGTACTGAAAACTACTATGCAATTAACTCTAAAGCAAGTAAAGAAGAGCAAAAGGCGGCAAAAGATTTCATCTATTGGCTTTATTCAAGCGAAAAAGGCAAAAAGTTTGTTACAGATGAGCTTGGATTTATTGCTCCTTTTGACACATTTAATGATAACGAAGTGCCAAGTGACCCGCTTGCACAGGAAGTTAATAACTGGATGAATAAGCAAAGTGTTACTACAATTCCATGGTATTTCACAGTTTTTCCGTCACAAACTTTTAAAGACAATTTCGGCTCTTCGCTTTTAAAATATGCACAAGGTAATAAAACCTGGCAGCAGGTTAAAGAGGATTTCGTTAAAGATTGGGAAAGCGAAGCAAACGCGTCAAAATCATAAAAGCGCTCTTTGAGCGCTACATATAAAATTGAAAAGGGGACTGTTATGAAACGAAATATCAAAAAATATTTTCCCATTTTTTTATTGCCGATAACGATTGCATTTGCATTTGCTTTTGTTATTCCGTTTTCAATGGGCGTCGGCCTTTCATTTACCGAATTTACTGCTGTGACGGATGCTAAATGGGTAGGCTTTCAAAATTATATCAGTGCTTTTTCTTCATCAAGTGATTTTTTGCACGCACTCGGTTTTACAGCACTGTTTACCGTTGTTTCAGTAGTGACGGTTAATGTTTTCTCCTTTACTTTGGCTCTGCTTTTAACCCGTGGTATAAGGGGTACAAATCTTTTCCGTTCAGTTTTTTTTATGCCTAATTTAATAGGCGGTATTGTGCTTGGATATATTTGGAATTTGCTTATAAATGCAGTTCTTTCATCATTTGGTGTAGATATAACATATAAAGCTGAATATGGCTTTTGGGGCCTTGTAATTTTAACAAATTGGCAGCTTATAGGATATATGATGGTAATTTATGTTGCAGGACTTCAAAATGTTCCGAACGACCTTATAGAAGCCGCACAAATTGACGGTGCATCACCGGCGAAAACACTCTTTTCGGTTAAAATTCCGATGGTTATGCCGTCAATTACAATTTGTATGTTTTTAACTTTAACCAATTCGTTTAAAATGTTTGACCAAAATCTTGCTCTTACGGCTGGCGCACCCGAGCGTGAAACAGAAATGCTGGCTCTTAATATTTATAATACCTTTTATGGCAGAGTAGGCTGGCAGGGAGTAGGGCAGGCAAAAGCGGTGATATTTTTTCTTATAGTCGGATTATTAGCATTTTTGCAGTTGAAAATTACAAGCAGTAAAGAGGTGAACGCTTGATGAAAAATTCAAAAAGAATAAAAGATAATGCAATTTTCTTTTTACTGTCGGTTTTAAGTATTCTTTTTTTAGTGCCGATAATAATCGTTTTTATAAATTCGTTTAAATCAAGAATTTATATTTCAAGTGAACCTCTGAAGCTTCCTACAAGCGAAACCTTTGTAGGATTAGAAAATTATATTAACGGTATTGCTTCTTCTGATTTTTTTTCGGCATTTTTTCGCTCACTCTTTATTACCGTTGTAAGCGTGGTGCTTATTGTTCTTTTTGCTTCTATGGCGGCTTGGTATATTGTCAGAGTTAATTCAAAAATCACTAAAATGATTTATTATCTTCTTGTTTTCAGTATGATTGTACCGTTTCAAATGGTAATGTATACGATGACTTATGTTACAAACCGCGTTAATCTTGATAATGTTTTGGGAATAACGCTTGTGTATCTCGGCTTTGGCGCAGGGCTTTCTGTATTTATGCTTTGCGGGTTTATTAAAAGTATTCCGCTTGAAATTGAAGAGGCGGCAATGATAGACGGATGTTCGCCGCTTCAAAGCTTTTTTACAGTTGTGTTTCCTATGCTTAAACCGACTGCTATAACAGTTGCAATATTAAACACTATGTGGATTTGGAACGATTATTTGTTGCCTTATCTTGTTTTAGGTTCTGATAATAAAACAATACCTGTTGCCATTCAGCTTGCAATGCAGGGCGCATATGGCTCTACTGATTACGGAGGTTTTATGGCTATGCTTGTACTCGCAATTGTACCGATAATTATTTTTTATGTATTTTGCCAAAAATATATTATTAAGGGTGTTGTTGCAGGTGCTGTTAAAGGATAAATTAAAGGAGTTTTTTGTGTGGCGTCAATTACCTTAAATCATATAGTCAAAACATTTGATGACGGAATAACCGTTATTCCGGATTTAAACCTTGAAATTAAAGATAAAGAGTTTGTTATCTTTGTAGGCCCGTCAGGCTGCGGAAAGTCAACTACACTTCGTATGATAGCCGGACTTGAAGATATATCTTCGGGTGAACTTATTATCGGCGGAAAAACGGTTAATAATATGCCGTCAAAGGATAGAGATATTGCAATGGTGTTTCAAAGCTATGCGCTTTATCCGCATATGACGGTTTATAAAAATATGGCTTTTGCTTTGAAACTGCGCAAAGAACCCAAAGATGTTATTGATAAAAAAGTCAGAGAAGTGGCTAAAATTTTAGAGCTTGAACCATACCTTAACCGTAAACCAAAGGCACTTTCAGGCGGTCAAAGACAGAGGGTTGCACTTGGCAGGGCAATGGTAAGAAGTCCGTCTGTATTTCTTCTTGATGAGCCGCTTTCAAATTTAGATGCAAAGCTTCGTACTCAAATGCGCTCCCAAATTGCACTTCTTCACAAAAGGCTTGAAACTACTTTTATTTATGTAACACATGACCAAACAGAAGCTATGACTATGGCGGACAGAATTGTTGTAATGAAAGACGGAATAGTTCAGCAGTTTGATACCCCTAAAAACTTATATAATCACCCTTGCAATGTTTTTGTGGCTGGATTTATCGGCACACCGCAGATGAATTTTATTGATGCAACTCTCACCACCTGTTCGGGTGATATTTGTGCAATTGTTGATGATTTAACTATTCCTTTGCCGGCGCGTATGCAAAATGATGAAAATGTGAAAAAATATATCGGCAAGCGTGTGATTTACGGTATCAGGTGTGAAGATATGCATATTAACCCAAATTACAGGCTTGAAAACGGACAAAACGAACTGGCTATAAAGGCTGACCTTGCTGAAATGATGGGAAGCGAAGTGTATATTTATTCCACTATTGATGATAAAGAAATTATCGCAAAAGTGCGAAGCGAAAATTATATTTCATCAGGCGACAGTGTAAAGCTTTATATTGATATTGAAAAAGCACACCTTTTTGACCCTGAAAGTGAAATTCTCATCTGTGATTAAAGGAATGACCTAAATGCTTAATAAACGAGCAAGCGGAGTGCTTTTGCATATATCATCTTTACCGTCAAAATACGGAATCGGCTGTTTCGATGAATGTGCATATGCTTTTGTTGACTTTTTGAAAGAAGCGGGGCAACATTATTGGCAAATATTACCCCTTTGCCCCACAACAGTCGGCGATTCACCATACCAGAGTATTTCCACCTTTGCACTTAATGAATATTTTATTGATTTAGATGCCCTGTGCCGCCTCGGTTATTTAAAAAAAGAAGAATATGAAGATATAAAATGGTTTGAATATGAAGATGAGGTGGATTACTCTTTACTATATACTAACAGGCACAGGGTATTATATAAAGCGTTTGACAGATTTAAACGCAATATTCCAAATGATTTTAATTCCTTTTGTGAGCAAAATTCATATTGGTTAGATGATTACGCACTTTTTTGCGCTGTTAAAGATTATTTCGGCGGTGAGCCTTTTTATTATTGGAATGAAGATATAAAATATCGTGAAGAATTGGCAATTGAAGAATATATAAATATTTGCAATGAAAGAATACTCTATTATAAAATGCTTCAATACTTTGCATTTTCGCAGTGGCTCGGTTTGAAAAAATATGCTTTCGATAACGGTATTTCAATTATAGGCGATATGCCGATTTATGTGGCGGGGGACAGTGCTGATGTGTGGGCAAACAGGGAAATATTTAAGCTTGATTCAAATCTTGAAGCTAGCGACCTTGCCGGTTGCCCGCCTGATTATTTTTCCCCTGACGGTCAACTTTGGGGCAATCCCGTATATGATTGGCGAAAACTCAAAAAAGAAAAATATGCCTGGTGGATTGAAAGATTAAATCACAGCTTCAAAATTTATGATATTGTTCGTATAGACCATTTTCGCGGCTTTGAATCTTATTACAGTATTAAAGCAGGCAGTAAAACCGCGCGTAAGGGTGCGTGGCGAAAAGGCGGCGGAAAATCATTTTTTGATGCTTTGCCTAAAGAGTTTAATGACAGAATAATTGCCGAAAATTTAGGCTTTTTAACCGACGAGGTTGATAAGCTTCTTGAATATACGGGATTTCCGGGTATGAAAGTGCTTCAGTTTTCTTTTGATTCAAGAGATGAAAACAGCAAAACCTTGCCCGATGATATAAAAAAGAATAATGTTGTATACACAGGCACGCACGATAACGATACGATTCTCGGCTGGTCACAAAATGCCGATAAAAAAGATGTTGCTTATGCTATGCGATACCTTAATGCATTAAATAAATACGATTTAATAGATAAGATGAATGAATGTGCGATGAAGTGTGATGCAAACACCTGTATTTTAACTATGCAGGATTTACTGCATTTGGGAAGTGAGGCAAGGATGAATACACCGTCAACACTTGGCAATAATTGGAAGTGGAGGATGAAAAAAGATGATTTGCCATCTTCACTTTCCAAAAGTTTACTTGAACTTACCAAACAAAGCGAAAGGTACTGATTATGAAAAATATTAAAGAAAAGTTAGAGCTTTTAGCTTTAGGAAAATATAATAACGACATTGAAAATTTATCTGTAAAAGAACTTTATGATGTTGTGGGAACTTATGTAATATCTCAAATATCACAAGAATGGCGAAAATCTAATTTAGCGCATTATTCTTCCAGGCGTGCCTGCTATTTCAGTGCCGAATATCTTGTTGGTAAACCTGTTTATAAAAATCTGTTGTGCCTCGGAATTGAAGAAGAAATTGAAGATGTTTTAAATTCATATGAACGCTCAATTAAAGAATTTGAATCATTGCCGGATGAACTTCTCGGTAATGGCGGACTCGGCAGACTTGCGGCGTGCTTTTTAGACAGTGCCGCAAATCTTGGCGTTGCACTTGACGGATACGGTATCAGATACCGCTTCGGGCTGTTTAAGCAAACTATTGAAAATGGATTTCAAATAGAAAATATTGAAGACTCGCTTGAATATAACGACCCTTGGTGTGTGCCTTGCAGAGAAGATAAGGTAAGGATTCATTTTGCAGACGGTGATGTGCTTGCAGTTCCTTTTGATATGCCGATTATTTCTTTTGAAACACGCAAGTTTTCAAATTTGCGCCTTTGGCAAAGTGAAAGCGTAACTGAATTTGATTTTAAGCTTTTTAATGAGCAGAAGTATACCGAGGCTTTGAAAGAAAAAAATGACGCGGAAAATATCAGCAGGTTGCTGTATCCTAATGATTCAACCGATGACGGTAAAAAGCTTCGTTTTAAACAGCAATACTTTTTCACATCTGCTTCACTTCAGGATATTATTAAAAAGTATAAAAAATATCATTGTGATGATTATTGCCATTTTGCAGAATATATTACTATTCAGTTAAACGATACTCACCCCGTAGTTGCTATTGCAGAACTTATAAGGCTTCTTACACTTGACGGTTGCACTTTTGATTATGCTTTTGATATTTGCAAAGAGGTATTTAATTATACTAATCACACAATTATGGCAGAAGCACTTGAAAAATGGGATCTAAAGCTTATAGACAGCATTTGCCCCGATATTGCACGAATAATAATTAACATTGATAAAAAGCAGCAAAATGAGGGCTTAAAGGATAAATCCGTTCAGATTATTCAAAACGGAATGGTTAATATGGCTTATCTTGCCTGCTATGTTTGCAAATATATTAACGGTGTTGCAAGCCTTCATACAGAACTTCTAAAAAGTGATGTCTTATCACAATTTTATAATTTGTATCCGCAAAAGTTTCAAAATAAAACGAACGGAATTACCCAGCGTCGTTTTCTTCGTCTTTGCAATCCTAAGTACAGCTCACTTATTACAGAATTGCTTGGAAGTGACGATTGGATATACGATTTATCAAAGCTCAAAGAACTTGAAAAATATGCTCAAAACAAAGATGTATTAGATAGATTTATTGAAATAAAAAAAGAAAATAAAAGAGAGCTTGCAAATTATATTCGTTTAAGAGATAATGATTCGTTTTCACCTGATTTTATTGTTGATTCACAAATTAAAAGACTTCACGAATATAAAAGGCAGCTTTTAAACATTCTTGTAATACTTGAACTTTATTTTGAAATTAAAGAAAAAAGCTTAAAGGATTTTACACCTACCGTATTTATTTTCGGTGCAAAGTCTGCACCGGGTTATGATAGGGCAAAGGGTATTATTAAACTTATAAATGAAGTTAAACGGCTTGTGGAAGCAGATGAATATGTAAGCCAATTTATTAAAATTATATTTGTAAGCGATTACAGTGTATCGTATGCCGAAAAAATTATACCGGCTTCCGATGTTTCAGAGCAGATTTCAACAGCGGGTACCGAAGCGTCAGGCACAGGCAATATGAAATTTATGTTAAACGGTGCGGTTACACTCGGCACTTATGACGGGGCAAATATAGAAATAGTTGAAAGGGCAGGGGAAGAAAATAATTATATCTTTGGCGCAAGAGTTGAAGATATACGAAAAATTCAAAACTCTTATAATCCAAAATCACTGTATGAAAATGACGCTAAAATTAAACGCTGCCTTGATGCCCTTGTAGACGGTACGCTCAGTGATAATAATACGGGAATATTTGAAGAATTGTATAATTCACTTTTAAAGGGTGCTTCGTGGCATAAAGCTGATAATTATTATCTCCTTCTTGATTTTGAACCTTTTCTCAATGAAAAACTTAAGCTTAATTTGGATTATAAAGATAAATATGCTTTTGCCGAAAAATGCTTCAGAAACACTTGTGCAGCAGGCTACTTTTCAAGTGACAGAACGATTGAAGAATACTGCAACGATATTTGGAAAATAACAAAAGAAGGTTGATTCATTTGAATCAACCTTCTTCAGATTGTCAATAAAGTGGCTAAAGTGCTTCCTTTTATGTTTTTATTTTGTTTTTACTTTATCATCTTTTAGCTTTTTGTGATAATCGTTAGTTTCCTTTGCAAGTGAACCTGAAAGGGCAATTAAGCCTATAAGGTTAGGTATTGCCATAAGACCGTTTGCAATATCGGAAAAGCTCCAAACAACACCAAGTGTTGCTGTTGCACCAACATAAGTTAAAAGTGAAAATACAACTCTGTAAATGTAGCAGAAAATAGGCTTTTTGAAAAGGAATTCAAGTGCCTTTTCGCCATTGTACTCCCAACCCAAAATTGTTGAAAAAGCAAAAAGGATAATACTGATTGTTACAAATACAGCGCCGGCTTTGCCGAGTGCTGTATCAAATGCCGCAATAGTTAGTTCAGCCCCTTCAAGCATTTTGCCGTCTGCATTTGTTGTGCCGAGCATACCGCTTGATGCTATTGCAAGGCCTGTGATTGTGCAAACAATAATTGTATCAATAAATGTGCCGCACATATTTATAAATCCTTGTTTTACATGGTGGTTGGATGTAGCGCTTGCAGCGGAAATTGCCGCACTGCCAAGTCCTGCTTCGTTTGAAAATACACCTCTTGCAATACCGTAGCGCATTGAATTCATCATACTTGCAGTAACTGTACCCACAAGTCCGCCGGCAACAGGCTTTGCGCCGAATGCCATTGAAAAAATATTTGCAATTCCGTCAGGAACATTTTTGTAATTTATGCAAACTACTACAATTCCGGCAATTATATAAAATACTGCCATTGCAGGTACAAGAACACTTGATACCTTTGAAATTGATTTAATGCCGCCTAAAACAACAGCGCCCACACAAATAACAAGTGCAATGCCGACTACCCATTTAGGAATATTAAATGTTGAACTTACAGCAGTAGTGATTGAATTTCCCTGCGCAGAGTTGCCTATGCCAAATGAAGCCATAAGAGTAAATATAGCAAACATTACTGCAAGAAACGAGCCGAGTTTTTTGTTTTTAAGACCGTATTTGAGCGTATACATCGGCCCGCCGCACATTTCACCTTTTTCATTAACGGTTCTGTACTTGCCGGCAAGCGCACATTCTGCATATTTGGTGGATATACCGAAAGCCGCCGAAATCCACATCCATACAAGAGCACCCGGGCCGCCGAGTACCATAGCGGTTGCTACACCGACTATATTTCCTGTTCCTACCGTAGCCGCAAGTGCTGTCATTAAAGCGGAAAATGGCGAAATGTCACCCTCGCCGTCTTTTTGCCTTGACTCTTTACTAAAAAGCTTTTTAAGTGAAGAACCGAGATTCTTCCAAGGTATAAATCTTAATCTTATTGTTAAAAAGATACCTGTTCCTACAAGAAATAACAGCATTACAGGTCCCCAAACAAAGTCATTTATGCTGTTAACTATTTGAGTAAACTTATCCATTCAGCGCCACCCTTTTAAATAAAAATAATATATATAATATCATATTATTAAGTGTATATCAAGAAAAAAATCAACTGTATAAACAGTTGACCTATAATTTCTGATTATTTTTGGGGTATGGGTTTGGATTATCGGTAAGCTCTAACAGATAATCAACACTCACATTGTGAAGCTTTGCTATTTTAATAAGTGTTTCCGGTGTCATAGAATTAACTCCGTTTTCATATGCTGCATAAGTTCGGCGATTGACAAAGAGCATATCGGCAACTTGCTGCTGTGTTAGGTCCTTGTCTTCTCTTAAATTTCTTATTCTTTCGTATTTCATATAATCACCGAAGTTATTATATAATGCCATAAATTCTGCCATTGACATTTGGCAGAATTTATGGCATTATAGTTTTATAAATTATATGATTAAGGAGAAATACAATGGCTTGCTATTTAGTGGATTATGAAAATGTAAATCAAAAAGGGGTAAACGGAGTTTATCAATTAAAATTAACGGAAAATGACAGTGTTATAATCTATTATAGTAATAGTGCAAATTCGTTAACTTTTGAGCTGCATAATGAACTTATGCGTACCAATGCAAAAATCGAATATCGCAAAATTACCAGCGAAAGCAAAAATGCGCTTGATTTTATTTTAGTTTGCGATTTGGGTAGGTTTATCACCCAAAATCCTGACGAACATTTTTATATTGTATCAAAGGACGGCGATTATGATAATGTTATAAAATATATAACAGGTCATTACAAATGTTCAGTTGAAAAAATAAAATCAATTTCTCAAAATATTGTACAACCTAATAATATCAAAAGTGGTTTGCCGGAGAGTACCGGAAATGAACTGAACAAATTAGTTAAAAATGATGAAGTAAAAAGAGTGCAGGCAACTATTGATAAATATGTTACCAAGAGTGCGATACATAACAATCTTGTAAAAATCTTTGGTGAAAGAGGAAAAGAGATATATGAAAATATCAAACCTCTTTTGAAAAATAAAAAATAATCACCGCTTGTTTTATAGAAATATAAAAAGCAGTCAATATACTTTTTTGTATGTTGACTGCTTTTGCTGTTAATATGCATTTTGACTACAAATTATATAATCTTTTTGCGTTTTCGTTTGTGATATTTAAAAGCTCTTGTGCGTCTATGCCCAAAAGCGAGCCGATTTTTTCAGCAATGTACGGAATATAGTGCGAATCGTTGCGCTTGCCTCTCATTGGGGTAGGGGCAAGGTATGGGCAGTCGGTTTCAAGTACCAATCTTTCAATCGGTATCTCTTTTGCAACTTCAAGGCTTTTTCTTGCATTATTAAAGGTTACAACTCCGTTTAAGCCGATATACATACCAAGCTTAATAATTTCTCTTGCCATTTCTTTTGAACCTGAAAAGCAATGTACAACACCTTTTGGCTTTGTTTCTTTAAGAATATCAAGGGTGTCACCGTGTGCGTCCCTGTCGTGAACGATTATCGGCATATCAAGCTTTTTTGCAAGTTCAATTTGAGCTTTGAAAAACTTTTTTTGCTCATCCTTGCTCGATTCCATCCAGTAATAATCAAGTCCGATTTCACCGATTGCAACGCATTTTTTATTTTTTGCAAATTTTTCAATGATTTTTAAATCATCAAGATTTGCGCCCTTTAAGTTTTCAGGGTGCAGGCCTGCGGCAAAATAAATATAATCATATTTTTGTGCAAGGTCAAAATTAAATTGAGTTGAATCTATGTCACATCCGCAGCTGACAACTAAAGAAACACCCTGACTTTGAAGATTATCAAGTAAATCCTCTCTGTCAGGGTTAAACTTACTGTCGTCATAGTGGGAATGTGTATCAAAAATATTGTGATACATTTCGTTCCTACCGTTTCTTATCTTATTTTTGTTCCTGCCGGCATTCCGTCAACAAAGAGTACTTTTACATCATCTTCGCTTACATCACCTGCAAGAAGCATACCGTTGCTCATTTCACCGCAAAGCTTTGCAGGCTTGAGGTTTGCAACAATAATAACGCTCTTGCCGATTAAATCTTCAGGCTTGTACCAAGGTGCAATGCCCGATACAATCTGCCTAAGTTCGCTTGAACCGTCATTAACTTGCAATTTAAGAAGCTTTTTAGCTTTCTTAATAGGTTCGCACTGCTCAATTTTAGCTACTCTGAGTTCAACCTTTGCAAAATCGTCAAATTGAATTTCTGCAAGTCCCTCAATTTCAGGCTTTTGCAGTGCCTTTTGCGCTTCTTCTGCCTGCTTTTTAATAAGCTCGTTAAGTTCTTCAATTTCTTTATCAGCATCAATTCTCGGGAAAAGGGCAGGGCCTTTGTGAACTGTTACATCAAGCGGAAGAACATTAAATTTGCCGGCGTTTTCATATGTGATGAGTTCTTTATCTGCACCAATTTGCTCCCATACTTTCGGCATTGTAGTCGGCATAAAGCAAGAAAGAAGTGTGGTGGAAATTCTGATAGCTTCAAGAAGATTGTAAAGCACGCTTGCAAGCCTTGCTTTTTTGCTTTCATCTTTGCCGAGAATCCACGGTGTTGTTTCATCAATGTACTTGTTAGCTCTTGAAATAACTTTGAATATTTCGGCAAGTGCATTGTTGAGCTGGGTTTCATCCATAAATTCAGCAATCTTTTCTCTTAAAGATGTTGCCATATTGATAAGTTCATCATCAACAGGTGCGCTTTCCCTTTCAGTAGGGAGTGTGCCGCCAAAATATTTTTCAACCATTGCTACTGTTCTTGAAACAAGATTTCCAAGGTCGTTTGCAAGGTCAGAGTTAATTCTGTTAATCATAATTTCGTTAGAAAATGAACTGTCTGCGCCAAGAGCCATTTCTCTTAAAATATGGTATCTTATTGCGTCGGCACCGTATCTTTCACCTAATACCATCGGGTCAACAACATTGCCGATTGACTTACTCATTTTTTGACCGTTGAAAGTAATCCAGCCGTGAACTGCAAGGTGCTTTGGAAGCGGCAAGTCAAGTGCCATAAGCATTGCAGGCCAAATGATTGCGTGAAAACGCATTATATCTTTTGCAACCATATGCAAATCGGCAGGCCAAAATCTGTCAAAATCATCATATTTATCGTTAAGATAGCCAAGTGCGGAAATATAGTTAGAAAGAGCGTCAACCCAAACATAAACAACATGCTTGTCATCAAATGTTACAGGAATTCCCCATTTAAAAGTTGTTCTTGATACGCACAAATCTTCAAGTCCCGGTTTAATAAAGTTGTTTACAAGTTCAACAGCTCTTGTTCTTGGCTGTAAATAATCTGTTTCAAGAAGTAGTTTTTTAATTCTGTCTGCAAAAGGTGAGAGCTTGAAGAAATATGCTTCTTCTTCCGCTTCGGTTACTTCTCTTCCGCATTCAGGGCATTTTCCGTCAACAAGCTGGCTTTCAGTCCAAAACGATTCACAAGGTGTGCAGTATTTTCCTTTATATGTTCCCTTGTAAATATATCCTTTGTCATAAAGCTCTTTAAAGATTTTTTGTACTGTTTCAATATGATAATCATCAGTAGTACGAATATATCTGTCATAACTGATGTTCATATAGCTCCAAAGATTTTTAAATACTTTAACTATTTCGTCTACATATTCTTTTGGAGTAATTCCTTTTTCCTTTGCTTTTTGTTCAATTTTTAAACCGTGTTCATCAGTACCGGTAAGAAAAATAACATCTTTACCCTGCATTCTTCTGAAACGGGCAATAGAGTCGCACGCTACGGTTGTGTAGCAATGACCGATATGCGGGTTGCCTGATGGATAGTAAATAGGTGTAGTTATATAAAATTTTTCTTTTTCAGCCATTTTGTTTACCTCCGATATTAAAGAAGCGATGCAGCACCTTTATCAAGCATAAGTGTAACATCTGTATGAAACTGTAAAACTGAAGCAGGGCATTGTGGAGTTACATTTCCGTCAATAAGCTGCTTAATTGCTTTTGCTTTATTTTCTCCAATTGCGATAATAAGTATTCTCTTCGCTTGCATAATTGAACCGATACCCATTGTTACTGCATGGGTAGGCACTTCTTCAATTGATTTAAAAAAGCGGCTGTTATCTTTAATTGTGCTTTCTTTAAGAGCTACAACATGGCTCCATCTTTGGAAGCTGTTTGAAGGCTCATTAAAAGCAATGTGACCGTTTGAACCGATACCTAAAAGCTGAATATCAATTCCGCCGGATTTCTTAATTCTTTCCTCATATGCATTGCATTCTTCTTCAAGATTTTCAGCATTACCGTTGAGAAAGTTGATATTTTCTTCAGGAATGTTGATGTGGTCAAAAAGATTATCGTGCATAAAACGATGATATGAATTAACATCATTAACATCAAGCTTGCAGTATTCATCAAGGTTAAATGTTGTTACCTTACTGAAGTCAACCGCACCTGCTTCATAAAGCTTAATCATATGGCCGTATGGCTTAAGTGGGGTTGAACCTGTTGCAAGTCCAAGCACGCTGTCAGGCTTTGCAAGAACCTGGCCGCACATATAGTTACCTGCCGCAATACCAATTTGCTCTTCATTATCATATACAAGTACATTCATAATATTTTCCTCCGTTTTAAAAATCAATATCTTATATATTATAAACTAATAAATCTATGTGTCAATGTTATTTTTGCTTTTTGCCGCTTTTACGGCTATGGTGTGAATTATAAAAAATGCCGCAGCACCTACAAATGCGCCTACCGTATCAATTGCCCAATCCTTTAATTCACACGAGCGTCCGCTTACAAAAAGCTGATGAAATTCATCGCTTATTGCATATAACGAAGTCAGTGTGCAGGCATAAAGGGGTATAATTTTTTTCTTTGTTTGATATATTGCATTGCTGATTAAAAAGCACAGCCCGATATATTCGCAAAAATGAGCTGATTTTCTTACAATAAAATCAGTAACGCCGTTATCGCCGAAATGCTTAATTATCCATTCAACTATAACACCGCTTTGCGCCGCGGATTCATCCGCCGTTCTTGATGAAAGCCAAAATATCACAGCCATACATATTAAAACAAGAAACCAACTTAATATAGTAACTGTTTTATTATTTTTCTTCTCTTGTTGCATTTACAAAACTTATCCTTCCGCTTCCGGGATGAAATTGTACATTTGCAACCCCTTTTGCCTGTGCATAATATGATGATTCATATAACACAGGTTTAATACTGTAATCAGCTAAAATTGCTTTTTCACAGTTTTTTGCATTTTGCGCAAGATTTTGCGCAGTTCCGTTTTGCGCTCTTTTTAAAGCAGAAACAGCAGCAGGCGCATTGCCCATAAGATTACTGTTTATAACACTGCTTAAAAAGTTTAAAGCACTTTGGTTGGTTGCTGTAAATTTGTACAGTGCAATATCATAATCACCTTTTGATAAAGCGGTTCGATAGTCGCTTTCGCTTAATATATCAATTTTAAGTGAAAAACTAATCTTGTGTTCATCATCATTACCGTATGATGATATTGAGCCGACACCTGCCTGTATGCCCTGCACAAGTTCTTTTACCACATCTTTGTATTCTTCTGTTGCAATTACGGTAAAGCTTGCTTGGGTTGCACCGAGTTCGTTAAGCCCAGTTCTCCAAAGTTCCTGCGCTTTAGTTATATTTTGCTTATATACCGTAGCACCCATTTCTTTGTTAGCCGCGTTTGCTTCAATAACGCAGCTTGGCGGGGTAAAGCTGGTTGCACGCCTTAAGTAATCGTATTTTTTTGAATCAAGGTCAGATATACTTAAACATACCGCCTGCCTGAGTTTATCATTAGAAAAGATAACATTATTTTTGTTAAGTATCATTGCAAGTGTTGTGTCTGTGTAGCTAATAGCAGTAATGCCGCTGTCTTTAAGTTTGTCATATTCCTGACCTGTGATATATGCACTGTCATAATATCCTGATTTTAAACTTTTTACGGTATCTTCACTGCCGTCGGTTATTTTTAATGTTACATCTGTTACCTGTGATTTATAATCGCCTACATACTGCGAATTGTTTTTTAGTAGATATGAAGCCTCAAGAATGTTGCTTACATAAAATTGACCGTTGAATATGCTGTAATCAAGCCCTAAACCGTATCGTCCTTTTGTAGCGTTGAAATAATCTTCGTTACAAGGCATTGCAATTGCTGTTGAAAGCACATTTAAAAATCCGCTGTCGGCAGATTTAAGCTTAATTTCAAGTGTGTAATCATCAATTGCTTTTACACCAAGCTTGCTTGATTTCATTTTGCCCGAATGTATTTTTGAAGCGTTGACAATATTTGATATTGAAGAAAACAGGGGAGCGTCAGTGTTCTTTTCGCACGCTCTTTGAAGTGCAAATACAAAATCATTTGCAGTAATATCCGGATTAAAGGTTTCGCCCATAAGTTCCTGCGCTTTTGTAAGCTCTTTGCTGTCGGCACTTTGCGATGTGTTTTTAACATTCCATTTTGCACCTTGCCTTAAATGGAATGTGTACACTTTTCCATCATCGCTTATATCCCAAGTTTTCGCAACGCCTGCCTGAACTTTTCCGTCATCATTTACTCTGACAAGCCCTTCAAAGCAATTTTCAACAATTAAAAATTCATCGGCAGTTTTGGCTACCTGTGGGTCAAAGCTTGATACTTTGCCTGAAAAAGGGTATATAAAATCAATTTTACCGCCGTTTGATGAACAGCCAGAAAATATAGTTGCTGTAATGATAAAACACATAAAAACAGCACAAAGTCGTTTAATTGCAGTTTTCAATTTCTTCACCTAATAGTAATGTAATAAATATAAAATTATAGTCTACTTGCAATTATAACAAAGTGTATCTGCTAAATCAATGAAAAAATACTTAATTTTAGTGATTTTTTGCCGAACTATCGAAACGCGTGGCACAGTGTACCAAAAACTTTTTACTTTCTTTGATAAAATCTTATAAAAGGTGTTGACATATTGATTAAGGTAGTTTATATTATTAGCTATCTTAAAATGGCTTTCTATTGCAAATTATAAAATCTTTATTTTTAATTATTGCTAATATATATGTAACGGAAAATTTTGGTTTTCAGGTCATATGCAATGCGCAATTAGCTGTTTGTGAATATAAACATATTACGAAAATAAAACGATCGGAGTGACTCTAATGGTAAATGTTAAGGATGTCCAGCTCGGCACAACAACGAGAAAGAGTTTTGCAAAAATCAATGAGGTTATGAAAATGCCTAACCTTATTGAAGTGCAGAAGAGTTCTTACCGTTGGTTTCTTGAAGAGGGTCTCAAAGAAGTATTCAAGGATATCGGTGAAATCAGTGATTACACAGGTAACCTTGTGCTTGATTTTGTTGACTTTTCAATTGACGATGAACCTAAGTATTCAATTGCACAGTGTAAGGCTCGTGACACCACTTATGCTCGTCCTTTAAAGGTCAGAGCAAGGCTTGTTAATAAAGAAACAGGCGAAATCAAAGAAAACACTATTTTTATGGGCGACCTTCCTTGGATGACAGATGCAGGCACATTTGTTATTAACGGTGCTGAAAGATGTATTGTATCCCAGCTTGTTCGTTCACCGGGTGTTTACTACAATATGGACCACGATAAAACAGGTAAGGAACTTTTCACTAATACTGTAATTCCTAACCGCGGTGCTTGGCTTGAATATGAAACAGATGCCAATGACCTTTTCTATGTTCGTATTGACAAAAACAGAAAGATTTATATTACAACATTCCTTCGTTCATTAGGTCTTGGCACAGATTCTGAAATCGTAGATTTCTTTGGTGAAGATGACAAGATTCTTGCAACAATTGACAAGGATACTACTAAAAATCAGGAAGAAGCTCTTCTTGAAGTTTATAAAAAGCTTCGTCCGGGTGAACCGCCTACACTTGAAACTGCACAGGCACATCTTGACGGTTTGTTCTTTGATGCTCACCGTTATGACCTTTCAAGAGTCGGCAGATATAAATATAATAAAAAGCTTTCATTAAGCGATAGGCTTAAAGACAGAGTTCTTACTCAGCCTATCATTTCACCACAGGGTGAATTCCTTGCAGATGCAGGCGAAAAAATCAGCGAAGAAAGAGCTGTTGAAATCGAAAATGCAGGTGTTATGGTTGCATATGTCGATGCAGACGGCAAGGAAGTTAAAATCGTATCTAACGGTATGGTTGATATTTACAAGTATGTTGATTTTGACTGCAAAGAACTTGGCATTCACGAAATGGTATCATATAGAGTTCTTTCCGAAATACTTGAAAAGTGCGGCGATGATGTTGATGCTCTTAAAGAAGAAATTGAAAGAAGAGCAGATGACCTCGTTCCAAAGCACATTACAACAGATGATATTTTTGCAAGTGTATCATATCTCATTAACCTTGCAAATGGTGTAGGTACTACTGATGATATTGACCATCTCGGCAACCGTAGAATCAGAGCTGTCGGCGAACTTCTTCAAAACCAGTTTAGAATCGGTTTTACAAGAATGGAAAGAGTTATTCGTGAGCGCATGACACTTCAGGCACAAGATGATGACGGTGCTATTACACCGCAGGCGCTTATCAATATCCGCCCGGTAGTTGCTGCTATTAAAGAGTTCTTCGGTTCATCTCCGCTTTCACAGTTTATGGACCAAAATAACCCGCTTGCAGAACTTACACATAAGAGAAGACTTTCAGCTCTCGGTCCTGGCGGTCTTTCAAGAGACCGTGCAGGTTTCGAAGTTCGAGATGTACATTATACCCACTACGGTCGTATGTGTCCGATCGAAACACCTGAAGGTCCTAACATCGGTCTTATCTCTTATCTTGCTTGTTACAGCCGACTTAACGAATATGGCTTTATTGAAGCACCTTATCGTAAGGTTGATAAGGAAACAGGCGTTGTTACTGACGAAGTAGTTTATATGACTGCTGATGTTGAAGATAATTATGTTGTTGCTCAGGCTAACGAACCTCTTGATGAAAACGGCAGATTTACAAATGCAAGAGTAACTTGCCGTTGCCGTGATGAATTCCTTACTCTTCCACCTGAAAGAGTAGATTATATGGATGTATCACCGAAGATGGTAGTTTCAGTTGCTACTGCAATGATTCCTTTCCTTGAAAACGATGACGCAAACCGTGCTCTTATGGGTGCTAACATGCAGCGTCAGGCAGTTCCTCTTCTTAAAACTGTTGCCCCTGTTGTCGGCACAGGTATGGAATATAAGGCAGCTTATGACTCAGGCGTAGTAGTAATCGCAAAGCGTGGCGGTACTGTTACAGCAGTTGATGCCGATACTATCGAAATCACTGTAAAGCCGGGCGAAGTTGATAAATACGAACTTGTTAAGTTCCAGGGTTCTAACCAAGGTACTTGTATTAACCAACGTCCTATCGTTTCTCTTCATCAGAAGATTGAAGACGGACAGGTTATTGCCGATGGCCCTGCAACTTGTAACGGCGAAATTTCACTCGGTAAGAATGCACTTATCGGATTTATGACTTGGGAAGGTTATAACTACGAGGATGCTGTTCTTATTAACGAAAAGATTGTAAGAGATGATGTTTATACTTCAATCCATGTAGTTGAACATGAAGTTGAAGCTCGTGATACAAAGCTCGGCCCTGAAGAAATCACAAGGGATATTCCTAATGTAGGTGAAGACGCTCTTCGTGACCTTGATGAAGATGGTATTATCCGTGTCGGTGCAGAAGTACATTCGGGTGATATTCTTGTAGGTAAGGTTACACCAAAGGGTGAAACAGAGCTTACAGCTGAGGAAAGACTTTTGAGAGCAATCTTTGGCGAAAAGGCAAGAGAAGTAAGGGATACTTCAATGCGTATTCCTCACGGTGAATACGGTATTGTCGTTGATGTTAAGGTGTTTACCCGTGCAAACAGCGATGAACTTTCACCGGGTGTAAATAAAGTAGTAAGAGTTTATATTGCACAAAAGCGTAAAATCCAAGTCGGCGATAAGATGGCAGGCCGTCACGGTAACAAGGGTGTTGTTTCAAGAATTTTACCACAGGAGGATATGCCATTCCTTCCTGACGGAAGACCTCTTGATATTGTTCTTAACCCTCTTGGTGTACCTTCCCGTATGAACATCGGTCAGGTACTTGAAGTTCATCTCGGCTACGCAGCTATGGCTCTCGGCTGGAAGATGATGACTCCCGTATTCGACGGCGCACACGAACAAGATATTCGTGATTGCCTTGAAGAAGCAAATATCGGCTACTACATTGATGAAAACGGCAAGAAGGTATTTGATGGTAAGACTGAACTTATCGACGGCCGTACCGGTGAAAAGTTTGATAACCGTATAACAGTAGGCTATATGTATTATCTTAAACTCCATCACCTTGTTGATGATAAGATTCACGCTCGTTCAACCGGTCCTTACAGCCTTGTAACCCAGCAGCCACTCGGCGGTAAAGCTCAGTTCGGTGGCCAGCGTTTCGGTGAAATGGAAGTTTGGGCACTTGAAGCTTACGGTGCAGCATATACTCTTCAGGAAATTATGACTGTTAAATCTGATGATGTTGTAGGTCGTGTTAAGACTTATGAATCAATCGTTAAGGGCGAAAACATTCCGTCAGCCGGTACACCTGAATCATTTAAAGTTCTCTTTAAGGAATTGCAGGCTCTCGGTCTCGATACCAAGGTTCTTGATAAAGACGGTAATGAAATTGAACTTAAGCAAGATCTTGATGACGGTTCAGGAATTCAGCCGATTGACGAACAGGCATTTACAACCGTAAATGACTTTGAAGGTCAGGAAGGCTTCGGAGTAGAAAATGCAGAGAATGAGCAGGAAGCAGGTCAGTCAGATGGCTTTGATAATTTGTTTGCTGATAATGAAAGCGAGTCAGATGATGACTTCGGCTTCGATTTCGGTGACATTTCTTCAGACGATGAATAATTCTGATAAGACTTCCACAACTAACTAATACAAAGGAGTGCTTCCATATGGATAATTATGAAAACGAATTCAGTTCAATAAAAATCGGCCTTGCTTCACCGGAGCAGATTCGTGAATGGTCTTACGGCGAAGTTACAAAGCCTGAAACAATAAATTACAGAACTCTTAAACCTGAACGCGACGGTCTTTTCTGCGAAAGAATTTTCGGACCTATGAAAGACTGGGAATGTCATTGCGGCAAATATAAAAGAGTTCGCTATAAAGGAAAAGTCTGCGAGCGTTGTGGTGTTGAAATCACACGCTCAAAGGTTAGACGTGAGCGTATGGGTCATATCGAACTTGCAGCTCCCGTTTCACATATTTGGTATTTTAAGGGTATTCCGAGCAGACTCGGTCTTGTACTCGACATTAGCCCGAGATACCTTGAAAAAGTGCTTTATTTTGCACTTTATATTGTTACCGATCCCGGTGATACACCACTTGAAAAGATGCAGATTCTTAATGAAAAAGAATATGCGGAAATGAGAGAAAGATACGAAGACGATTTCAAAGCAGGTATGGGTGCCGAAGCAATTAAAGAGCTTCTTCAGGGTATTGATGTTGCTCAGCTTCGTGATGAACTCACAGCAGAACTTGATGGTGCAACAGGTCAGAAGAGAGTAAGACTTCTTAAAAGACTTGATGTGGTTGATGCTTTCTATCACAGCGGAAATAAGCTTGAATGGATGATTCTTGATGCCATTCCTGTAATTCCGCCTGATATTCGCCCAATGGTTCAGCTTGACGGCGGTAGATTTGCCACATCTGACCTTAATGACCTTTACAGAAGAGTTATTAACCGTAACAATCGTCTTAAAAGACTTCTTGAGCTTGGCGCTCCTGAAATCATTGTAAGAAATGAAAAGAGAATGCTTCAGGAATCGGTTGACGCACTTATTGATAACGGTCGCCGTGGCCGTCCTGTAACAGGCCCTAATAACAGACCTCTTAAATCTCTTTCAGATATGCTTAAAGGTAAGCAAGGTCGTTTCCGTCAAAACCTTCTTGGTAAGCGTGTTGACTATTCAGGCCGTTCCGTTATCGTTGTAGGCCCTGAACTTAAGATGCACCAGTGCGGTCTTCCTAAGGAAATGGCAATCGAACTTTTCAAACCGTTTGTTATGAAGCGTCTTGTTGAAACAGGTGTTGCATCTAATATTAAATCAGCAAGAAAGATGGTTGAAAGAGCCAATAATCCTGCTGTTTGGGATAGCCTTGAAGTTGTAATTAAGGATCACCCGGTTATGTTAAACCGTGCCCCGACTCTTCACAGACTCGGTATTCAGGCGTTTGAGCCTGTTCTTGTAGAGGGTAGAGCAATTAAGCTTCACCCGCTTGCTTGTACTGCATTTAACGCTGACTTTGACGGTGACCAAATGGCTGTGCATGTTCCTCTTTCTGCCGAAGCACAGGCTGAAGCAAGAATGTTAATGCTTGCAGCTAATAACCTTCTTAAACCTTCAGACGGTAAGCCTGTTACTGTTCCTACTCAGGATATGGTTATCGGTTCATACTATCTTACAATGATTAAAGAGGGTGAACCTGGCCAGCCAAAGTTCTTCAAAGATGAAGCAAGAACACAGGAAGTAAGCTTTAAGGATGTTAAAGCTGATATAAATAAGGATTATGATGATCCTCGTGATTATGTTACTAACCCTGCAATTCTCTGCGAAATTTCTGAAGAAGAACTTGCACAAAAATATGGCTACTACCGTTCATACAAACTTTATAGGGATAAAGATGAGGCTATGATGGCATATCAAGAGGGTTCACTCGGTATGCATTCACCTGCTAAAATTCGTGTAACTCGTGAAGTTAACGGTGAAAGCAAGACAGCTATTATTATTACAACAATCGGTAGAATCATCTTTAATAACCCAATTCCGCAGGACCTCGGTTTTGTTGACAGAACTGACCCGGCTCATGAATTTGACCTTGAAGTTTCATTTGTAGTTAAAAAGAAACAGCTTGGCCAAATTGCTGAAAGATGTATCAATGTTCACGGTGTTTCAATCGCTTCTCGTGTTCTTGATTCTATTAAAGCACAGGGCTATAAGTATTCAACAGTTTCCGGTACAACCGTTGCTGTTTGTGACGCTCTTATTCCTGATAAGAAGAAAGAATATCTTGCTGAAGCAGAAAAACGCGTTGATGAAATCACATATAACTATAACTATGGTCTTATTACTAATGAAGAGCGTTCTTCAGCAGTAATCAAAGCTTGGGAAGATTGTACAAACAAAGTGTCTAACGAGCTTACAAGTAACTTCGACGGTGCTCATAACCCAATTCATATGATGGTAGACTCCGGTGCGCGTGGTAGTACTTCACAGCTTCGTCAGCTTGCCGGTATGAGAGGTCTTATTGCTAATACAGCCGGTAAAACAATTGAAGTTCCTATTCGTGCTAACTACCGTGAAGGTCTTAATATTCTTGAATACTTCATTTCTTCTCGTGGTGCTCGTAAAGGTCTTGCCGATACAGCGCTTCGTACTGCAGACTCAGGTTACCTTACAAGGCGTCTTGTTGATGTATCACAGGATGTTATTATTCGTGACGATGATTGCGGATGCAACGATGGTATTGTTGTAAGCAAAATTATGGACGGTAACCGTGTACTCGAAACACTTGAAGAAAGACTTACAGGCAGATTTGTAGTTGAACCTGTTGTTGACCCTAAGACCGGAGAAGTTCTTATGGAAGCTGACAGAATGATGACTGCTGATGATGCCAAGCGTATTGCTGACGCAGGTATTGAATCAGTTAAAATTCGTTCACTTATCACTTGTAAATCACGCCACGGTGTTTGCCGCAAGTGCTATGGTGCAAACCTTGCATTTAACGAGCCGGTTCAGGTTGGTGAAGCTGTTGGTATTATTGCAGCACAGTCAATCGGTGAACCTGGTACACAGCTTACAATGAGAACATTCCATACCGGTGGTGTTGCCGGCGGTGCAGATATTACACAGGGTCTTCCTCGTGTAGAAGAACTTTTTGAAGCAAGAAAGCCAAAGCAACTTGCTATTCTTTCCGAAATCGAAGGTGATGTTCGATTTGAAGAAATTAAGAAGAGTCGCCATGTAATTGTTTATAATAAGGATACAGCAGAAGAAAAGAAATATCTTATTCCTTACGGTGCAAGACTTTGCGAAAATATCGTAGAGGGTGCACATATTAAAAAAGGTACAGAACTTACACTCGGTGCTGTAAATCCGCATGATGTTCTTGCTATCCTTGGCGAAGAAGCTGTTTATAATTACCTTATTAAAGAAGTTCAGTTTGCATATCGTACACAGGGTGTTGATATTAACGATAAGCATATCGAAGTTATTGTTCGTCAAATGCTTAAGAAATGCACTGTTGATGAATCAGGCGATACTGATCTTGTTGCAGGTACAATGGTTGATGTTTCAGCAGTTGATGAAGCAAATGATAAAATTGAAGCAAGAATTAAAGCCGGTGAAGAAAATCTTAAGAAAGCAACTTATATTCCTATTCTTATGGGTATCACAAAAGCTTCTCTTGCAACAGATTCATTCCTTTCGGCTGCATCATTCCAGGAAACAACAAGAGTTCTTACTGATGCTGCTATCAAAGGTAAGAGTGACCCGCTTATCGGTCTTAAGGAAAATGTTATTATCGGTAAACTTGTTCCGGCAGGTACCGGTATGGATGTATTCCGCAAGGTTGATGTTGTTCCAAGTTATTTTTCAGCAGAAAACAGCGATGAAATTTTAAATCTTGAACAATTGCAAGAACTCTTGACAAACACTATGCAGTAGTGGTATAATGCTAAATCGTGTGATAGGCGTTTGTGCAAATATTACAAACTTTATCCTTGAATTTTAGTGAATAATACAACATTTAGGGGCGAGCCTTGTGCTTGCCCCGAGATGTGCGTTTAATTGATATGCTGATTTTTCGGCATATGACTTATACGCACATTGCGTATAAATAATACTTGAAAGGAGATAAACTATTGCCTACCTTTAATCAGCTCGTAAGAACAGGTCGTAAGACTATCGAAAAGAAGTCAAAGACACCTGCACTTTTAAAGGGCTTAAACACTAAGAAAAATGTTGTTACAGATAACAACTCACCTCAAAAGCGTGGCGTTTGTACTGCTGTTAAGACAGCTACACCTAAGAAGCCTAACTCAGCTCTTCGTAAGATTGCCAGAGTTCGTCTTACAAACGGAATTGAAGTATCTGCTTACATTCCGGGCGTTGGTCATAACCTTCAGGAACACTCTGTTGTTATGATTCGTGGCGGTCGTGTTAAGGACCTTCCTGGTGTGCGTTACCACATCATCCGCGGTACACTTGATACACAGGGTGTTAATGGCAGAATGCAGAGCCGTTCTAAGTACGGTGCAAAGAAGCCAAAGGCTGCTAAGAAATAAGCCTTATTTTAATGGATAACAATAGTTTATATACCTATATATAAAGCGTATATGACCTTTTGTTGACTCCACGGAAAAACCGAGTACCTATGAACTCATTAAAAATTATGAAGGAGGGAAGCGAAGATGCCAAGAAGAGGCCAAATCGCTAAGCGTGATGTATTACCTGATCCGCTTTACAATTCAAAGCTTGTAACCAGACTTATCAACAGCATCATGCTTGATGGAAAGAAGGGCGTCGCTCAGAAGATTGTTTACGACGCATTCGACATCATTAAGGAAAAAACAGGCAACGAACCATTAGAAACTTTTGAAGCTGCAATGGAAAATGTAATGCCTGTACTCGAGGTAAAGGCACGCCGTGTAGGTGGTGCAACTTACCAGGTACCTCTCGAGGTTCGTCCTGAAAGAAGACAGACTTTAGGTCTTCGTTGGATTACTCTTTACGCTCGTCAGCGTTCAGAGAGAACTATGAGAGAGCGTCTTGCTGCTGAAATTATGGACGCTGTTAATAAGACAGGCGGAGCAGTTAAGAAGTGCGACGATACACACAAGATGGCAGAAGCAAACAAAGCATTTGCTCATTTCAGATATTGATAGGAGGGTATTATGTCAAGACAAGTATCTCTTGAGATGACAAGAAATATTGGCATTATGGCTCATATTGATGCAGGTAAAACTACAACCACCGAGCGTATTCTGTATTATACAGGTGTAAACCATAAGATTGGTGAAACACACGAAGGTGCTGCAACAATGGACTGGATGGAGCAGGAGCAGGAGCGTGGTATTACTATCACATCTGCTGCAACTACTTGTTTCTGGAAAAAGCATAGAATCAATATTATTGATACACCGGGTCACGTTGACTTCACAGTAGAAGTTCAGCGTTCACTTCGTGTACTTGACGGTTCAGTTACTGTTCTTTGTGCAAAGGGCGGTGTTGAACCGCAGTCTGAAACCGTTTGGAGACAGGCTGATAAGTATCAAGTTCCGAGAATGGCGTATGTCAATAAGATGGACATCATGGGTGCAAACTTCTACCGTGTTGTAGAAATGATGCACGACAGACTGAAGTGTAATGCTGTTCCGATTCAGCTGCCGATCGGTGCTGAAAGCGATTTCAAGGGCATCATCGACCTGGTTGAAATGAAGGCTTACGTTTACTATGATGACCTCGGAAAAGATATCCGTGTGGAAGAAATTCCGGACGATATGAAGGAAAAGGCAGAAGAATATCGTGCTTCTTTGATGGAACACGTTGCTGAGCAGGACGATGCATTGATGGAAAAGTACTTCGCTGACGAAGAAATCACCATTGATGAAATCAAGGCTTGCATTCGGAAGTCTACTATTGCAAATACGATGGTACCGGTTGTTTGCGGTACTTCTTATAAGAACAAGGGCGTACAGAAGTTGCTGGATGCCATTGTTGATTACATGCCGTCTCCGCTGGACGTACCGTCTATCAAGGGTACGAATCCGGAAACTGGCGAAGAAGAATTTCGTCATTCTTCTGATACAGAACCGTTCGCAGCTCTGGCATTTAAGATCGCAACAGACCCGTTTGTTGGTAAGCTGTGCTTCTTCCGTGTATATTCTGGTACTGTTGATGCCGGTTCTACCGTGCTGAACGCAACCAAGGATAACAGAGAAAGAATGGGACGGATCCTTCAGATGCACTCCAACCACAGAAAGGATATCGAAACCGTATATGCTGGCGATATCGCTGCTGCTGTTGGTCTGAAGAATACGACAACCGGTGATACCCTCTGCGACGAAAAGAACCCGATCATTCTGGAATCCATGGAATTCCCAGAACCGGTTATTCAGCTCGCAATCGAACCGAAGACCAAGGCTGGTCAGGAAAAGATGGGCATCGCTCTGGCAAAGCTGGCAGAAGAAGACCCGACCTTTAGAACTTATACCGACGAAGAAACTGGTCAGACCATCATCGCTGGTATGGGCGAACTGCATCTGGACATCATTGTTGACCGTCTGTTGCGGGAATTTAAGGTAGAAGCAAACGTTGGTGCTCCGCAGGTATCCTATAAGGAAACCATTAAGGGCGAAGCTGACGTGGATTACAAGTATAAGAAGCAGTCCGGTGGTAGCGGTCAGTACGGTCATGTTAAGATCCGTGTAAGACCGAACGAATCCGGTAAGGGCTACGAATTCATCAACAAGATTGTCGGCGGTTCGATTCCGAAGGAATATATCCCGGCTGTCGATGCTGGTATCCAGGGTGCAATGCAGGCTGGTATTCTGGCAGGCTATCAGGTTGTTGACGTATCTGTAGAACTGTATGATGGTTCTTACCACGAAGTTGACTCTTCTGAAATGGCATTTAAGATCGCTGGTTCTATCGCATTCAAGGAAGCAATGCGTCAGGCTCAGCCGGTTTTGATGGAACCGATTATGAAGGTTTCTGTTATCGTGCCGGATGAATACGTTGGTACAGTTATCGGTGACCTGAGTTCTCGCCGTGGCCAGATTCAGGGTCAGGAAACCAGAACCGGTACCGTACAGGTTGATGCTTTGGTGCCGCTGTCCGAAATGTTCGGTTATACCAACGACCTGCGTTCGAACACTCAGGGTCGTGGTCAGTACACCATGGAACCGCATAGCTACCAGGAAGTACCGAAGAATATTGCTGAAAAGATTATGGCTGCCAGAAAGAAGTAATGCACGTTTTCTGAAAATCAGAAGAAATTTCTGTATTTTTTTGAAAAAAGACTTGCATTTTTCTTGGAAATCTGGTACAATAGTCTTATCACATATCACGGCATAAGCAAGAATAATTTTTAGGAGGATTTTTCCAATGGCAAAGGCTAAATTTGAAAGAACCAAACCGCATGTTAACATTGGTACCATCGGTCACGTTGACCATGGTAAGACCACTTTGACTGCTGCTATCACAAAGACTCTGGCTCTGAAGGGTCAGGCTCAGTACGAAGCTTACGACATGATCGATAAGGCTCCGGAAGAAAGAGAACGTGGTATCACAATCAATACCGCTCACGTTGAATACGAAACTGAAAAGCGTCACTACGCTCACGTTGACTGCCCAGGCCACGCTGACTATGTAAAGAACATGATCACTGGTGCTGCTCAGATGGACGGTGCAATCCTCGTAGTTGCTGCTTCTGATGGCCCGATGGCTCAGACCAAGGAACACATCC